>CESL01090001.1_pt1 | contig 42517 bp, 31 predicted proteins | sample 531221 | NCBI WGS metagenome assembly CESL01 (sample SAMEA2622197, study PRJEB7988) | marine metagenome | biome: marine biome (ENVO:00000447); feature: mesopelagic zone (ENVO:00000213) & marine oxygen minimum zone (ENVO:01000065); material: "saline water (ENVO:00002010), including plankton...
AGAACTAATTTTATCCCAATTCGTATGGGAGCCAGCATTGGTTATGATTACGGTAGAGTATGGGTAGATGAAGATGATAGTAATGAATGGCATTCTAATGTGGGTGGATCGATTTTCATCAACGCTTTCAAAGCCTTTACCGGAAATATAGGCTACTACGTTGGAGACGAAGGAGGTCGTTTGAACTTCACCGTAAACTTTGACTTCTAGTACTCGATACTATAAATTTTAAGCCACACCTAACAGTGTGGCTTTTTTATTATAATTCTTTTGCCAGTTGTTCTATAGTTTCTACCACGAGATCAGGATCTTTCGCCAGCTTAAATGGAAATTTCCCAGGCCTGCGCACGAAAGCTGTTTGCAATCCAGCCCTTCCTGCTCCTGCTATATCCCAGCCATGAGCTGCAACCATCATACAATCGCTTTTATTTACTTCGGAAGCGTCTACAATGTATTGGTAGCTATCAAGATGAGGTTTGTATTTCTTCACATTCTCAACGCTTTCAATATGGTCGAAGAAATGATCAATTTCAGCGAATTCCAGTTGTTTTCGAAGTACATCTGGTTTACCGTTGCTGTAAGCTATTAATTTAAATCCTGAACTTTTTAAATCCTCTAAACCTGGCATCACATCTGGATATGCTTTAAGACTGGTGATGGGTTTCAAGGTTTTCTGTAATTCTTCTTCGGAAAGATCTAAATCATATTTTAAGGCGTTCATTCTTAATACCTCCTGTGCTATTTGGCTAAAGTTGTGATAGGAATCACTTACCGTTTATACCAATGAATACTGTAAAAGTTCAGCAAACCAGATATCAGCCGCATATTCAATACCCAGAGCTTTATTGATGCTTTCCTTTAACGGAGACAGATCAAGAAGGGTTTCATTTACATCGAAAATGAGGGCTTTTGGAGTAAGTTTCATAATTTTTTTTAAAAATACGAATCTTACTCCCGAAATTTGAGCTGAGATTTCTAAAACTAAATAGCTTTTTTAGTAAGGAACTGGCGGACTGAGCTTAGGCGACGCCCTTACCTTTGATTCCTTAAAGATCTGTTCCTGTTTTATCAAAGTAGCATCTGCATACGTACTTGAAGTAATAAGAAACACGAGAAGACTAATTGCGATTGAAAAAAGAACTTTGGTTAGAACAGATAAATACTGAACCTGTTTATCAATTTTAACTTCGTCCTGAAGACTTGCAACTACGGTTGGTTTCATAGCATGAATACTATGTAGCAAATAGGGCACTACTGGTTAATAATACGTTCTGTCCAGGTAGGGTTATTTGGATAGCTTAATTTACTGATATAATAGACTGATTACAAGGTAATTGTCGATTTAAATGAAGAGGATATTAACAGGCATAAAATTTCGAATGGTTGATATTTACTGCGTTAATCCGACTTATAAACAATTTAACACTTTGCAATAATTTCGATTAAGTGCAGATTAATCAGACAGATGACTTTAGACACCAGTTAGTTAGCTGTATATAAATTAGCAAATAGCATATCTTCTAAAATATATATTTTGCAAATATAATTCTGATGTGAAATATTAGAATCAATTGAAAACAATGGACCCGAGTTTATATGAAGAAGTTGTAGCCTCACCAGGGCTATACACCCTAGCTTTGCAGCCTAGTATTTATAGGCTTTCCCAATGCTAATCTCTTGATTGTTGACGATCTGCGAATTTTTAACTCACCGATTCAATAAATCTGGATTAAAAATAATCATTTAATATTAAATCTTTTTGCTCTCGTTTAATTTAATTAAAACAAAACTTAACGTTTAGGTTGTTATAATATGATAAGTCTTTGAAAAAATAAGTGTACAAATTAAGGCAGGAGATAATTACCTTAGTCTAAACAATCAATTTATGAAGTTCAGTTATTTTGCCTTAATTATTTTAACGACTCTAACACTAAGTTGTAAGACAGAAAAGAAAGTTTCTGAATATTTTTTAGCCGGGAATTCTGCTATTTTATATGAAGGCAGAACCGATCAGCTAAACGACTCTGCGGTCGCTCTCATAAGTTCCGGTTCGTATGCTAAAATGAAAGTTGTAGGAGACAGCTGCACCTTTTTTATTTCTAATGAAAATCAGGATCACTCCTATGTCGCGATTGAGGTAAATGAAGACTATAAAGGCAGGTTTCTCGTTGATAGAAATCCCATTGGACTCAAATTATCATCATCTGATACCTCAAACATAAAAATTTATAAAGCTACTGAGGCCACCACAGGCGATATTATCTTCAATAAAATCCTGGCGGAAAATTTATTGGAAGCGAAAGCGGAAGAAAAACCCTTAATTGAATTTATTGGTAATAGCATCACGTGCGGAATGGGTGCTCAAAGAGAAGAAATTCCATGTGATACCGCAGAATGGTACGATCAGCATAACGCTTACCTGGCATATGGCCCAAGAGCAGCAAGAACTTTAGAAGCCAATTTTCGGCTAAGCTGTGTTTCAGGGATGGGAATGTACCGAAACTGGAATGATGAAGACCAGCCGGTAATGCCCGAGGTTTATCATAATCTCAGGCTAAATGCCGATTCCTCCAAAACAGTAAGTATAGATAGAAAACCAGATCTGGTTTCTATAGCACTGGGGACTAATGATCTCTCGTTAGGTGATGGGGAAAAGGAAAGAAGCGACTTTAGTCAGGAGAAATTTGTAGAAAATTATATTGGCTTTGTAGAAAAGATATTTCAGAAGTTTCCTGAAACTAAAATTACGCTGCTTACCAGCCCAATGATTGGTGAAAATGAACAGGCTATTTTGCTGGAAAGTCTTCAGAAAGTGAGAGATCATTTTACCGATAAACCGGTTTTTGTCTTTGAATTCGAACAAATGAAACCGAACGGTTGTGGCGGTCATCCTGATATTGAGGATCATAAGAAAATGGCCGATCAGCTAACTCCCTTTCTGGAGAAGGTTCTGAAAAACGAATAATTTAAATTATTATATGAAACCTAAATTTTCTAATCTCCTTTTTGCAGTAATATTAATCCCGGGATTTATCTACTCAAATGTAAGTTTACCTGCAATATTTGGTGATAATATGGTGCTTCAACGTAATGCCGAAGTAAAAATTTGGGGCTGGGCCAAACCGGGAGAGGAAATTCAAATTAGTGTAAGCTGGAGTCAAGAAAATTTCAAGGTAAAGCCAGATAGTAATGGTAATTGGCAGGCTTTAATTCCAACAAACGAAGAGCGGGGAAGCCAAACCATAAGCATCAAGGGTTACACCGAAGTGATACTGAAAAATGTTTTGATGGGCGAAGTCTGGTTAATTTCCGGACAATCTAATATGGAATGGACTGCGGGTGCTGGTATTGAAGGTGGAGAAGAGGCTATAAAAAATTCGGAAAACAGTAATATTAGGTTTTTTACCGTGAATCATCGCACGGCACAGTATCCTCAAAATGATCTAAGAGGTGAGTGGAGCGAAAGTTCTCCGGAAACGATGAAAAATTTTAGTGCTGTGGCCTACTTTTTTGCCCAGAAACTGAGTAAAGAACTGGACGTTCCGGTAGGTTTGGTAAATGCAACCTGGGGAGGCACTCCTGCCGAGCCCTGGATGCCGATTAGTACGATCAAAAATGACAGCACTTTAACCAAAGCTGCAGATCTTCTTCCGGAAACGGAATGGGGACCAAGCAAGCCGGGTTTGATTTATAATGCAATGGTAAATCCTTTCAAACAATTTAAATTTTCAGGCATTTTATGGTATCAGGGGGAATCGAATACAGCAAATGCCGATTATTATGAAGAAGTTTTTAGCGCGCTTATAAAAAGTTGGAGAGCTCAATTCCAGGACGAATTGCCTTTCTATTTTGCCCAAATAGCACCATTTAATTACGAAACCGAATTTTCCGGAGTCAAGATAAGAGATGCGCAACGAAAGGCTTTAAAACTGCCTCATACGGGAATGGTGATGACAGGTGATATTGGAAATATCGATGACATTCATCCTAAAAATAAGAAGGAAGTTGGTATTCGATTTGCTAATCTTGTGCTGGCCGATAAATTCAAAAAAGAGGTGAAAGCCTATGCTCCCATAATTGAAAAGGCTGTGATTCAAAAAAATAACATTATTCTAAGCTTCAACCATTCAGAAGGTTTACAAGTTAACACACATAATAAAGCTAGTCAGTTTGAAATTGCCGGAGAAGATAAAGAATTTCACCCCGTAGATTTCCGAATTAAAGATGAGCAGATCGTCCTTAAAAAAGGAAAACTGAAAGACCCGGTTTTCGTTCGCTATTCCTGGACAAATACCGGTATTCCTAATATTTCCAACGATGCAGGATTACCCTCTTCCAGTTTTACTATAGAAATTGAATAATTATTGCTGAAGGCTAAAATTTGTTTTAAGACTCGCATTTGAGTTTGTACCCACAAAGATTTCAAAATCTCCAGGCTCGACGATAAAATCACCATTTTGGTCATAATACCCCAGTTCTTTTTCAGTAAGACTGAAGTTTACAGTTTTAGATTCACCTTTTTTCAACTCTACCAATTGGAAACCTTTGAGCTCTCTAACCGGTCTTACTACTTTTGCAAAAAGATCCCTAATGTATAATTGCACCACCTCTTTACCGTCATAATCACCGGTATTACTGAGTTCTACACTCACTTTTACTTCTTGATTTACAGCAAAGCTATTCTCTACTTTGAGATTTGAATAATTGAAAGATGTATAGCTTAATCCGAAGCCAAACGGGTAGAGTGGAGAACTTTCTTCATCGATATAATGCGACCAGAACACCATATTATCACCGGGTTGAGGATCTACTGGTCTTCCGGTATTCTTATGATTGTAGTAGATAGGTATTTGCCCCACACTTCTGGGGAAGGTCATAGGTAATTTCCCACTAGGATTATAATCTCCATACAGCACCTGAGCGACCGCATTTCCTGTTTGAGTTCCCAAATGCCAGGCTTCCACGATTGCGGGGATATTCTCTGAGGCCCAGTTGAGCACTAAAGGTCTTCCATTATTGAGAACCAATATTACGTTTTTGTTGGCTTCATAAATTTTCTCCATCAGTTCCTGCTGAACGCCTGGTAAATCGAGAGCTGTACGACTACGACCTTCTCCGCTCTGGAAACCGTGTTCTCCCAATACAAGGATTACCACATCTGAATTTTTAGCGACAGTTATTGCCTTTTCAAATCCGCTTTTATCGGTGGTATTAAATTCCAGTTCATTGATAAACGTAGGCTTCTTGGTAAGCAGTTCTGCTCCTTTTTCAAATAAGAGTTCATTTCCCGAGTATTGCTTTAAACCTTCCAGTATCGAAATTCCGCTATTATCTTCAGAAGCGATACGCCAGCTTCCCAATACACTATTATTATCATCTGCCAGCGGACCAATTACCGCTATTTTCTGACCAGTCTTTTTTAAGGGCAATAGATTGTTTTCATTCTTTAAAAGAACGATAGATTTTTTAGCAATATCCAGAACAGCCTCCTGATTTTCCTTGCTGCCAATGACAGTTTTCTCCCTTTCAGGATCACAGTATTTATAGGGATCATCAAACAGGCCTAATTCAAATTTCACCCGAAGGATTCTTCGAACCGCATCATCTACCAATGCTTCATCTACGTGGCCAGCTTTTACTAATTCCACGAGTTCATCTACATAAGAAGAAGATTCCATGTCCATATCAACCCCTGCTTTTACAGCAATTTCAGCCGCATGGGCCATATCTTTTGCATAACCGTGAGTAACCATTTCTCCAATAGAAGCCCAATCTGAAATCACGAATCCCTCAAAGTTCCATTTCTCTTTAAGAATATCCCGTAAAAGAAACTCGTTTCCGGTGACCGGAATTCCGTTCAATTCATTAAAACCATTCATAAAAGTTTTGACACCTGCTTCTTCAGCAGCTTTAAAAGGAGGTAATACGATATTATGAAGGGTTACCGTTCCTATGTCGGCTTTATTATATTCCCGGCCAGCCTCGGCAAAACCATAAGCAGCAAAGTGTTTGGCCGTCGCAGCGATTGTATTTACTGCGGAGAGGTCGTCTCCCTGAAAACCACGAACCCTGGCTCTGGCTATGGCACTTCCCAGGAAAGGATCTTCCCCGGCACCTTCCATCACACGACCCCAGCGCGGATCTCGTGAAATATCAACCATAGGAGCAAAAGTCCAGTTGATACCCGATGCAGCCGCTTCAGCCGCTGCTACCGATGCTGATATTTTAATAGCTTCCAAATCCCAACTTGCCGCTTCGGCTAGCGGAATTGGACTTAAGGTTTTATAGCCGTGAATCACATCAAATCCTATAATCAACGGAATTCCCAAACGGCTTTCTTCAACCACTATTTTTTGCACTGCTCTTACCTGATCTGTACCTCTTACCGTAAGCATGGACCCAACTCTTCCTTTTCGAAGGTCGTCATATTTCTTTTCGGCATTTCCACCTTCTGGAGAAGGGCCGGTTACATCCCAAAACCCGTTATATTGATTCATCTGACCCACTTTTTCTTCCAGGGTCATAATAGTTAAAAGAGAATCTACTTTAACATCGGTACTGTCTTTAGTAGAATCATTATTTATCATCTTAAGATCTTTTTTAATAGAAAAACTGCTTAGAAGAATCCCTGAACTTAACAGCAGAAATAACAGTAGTTTTTTTCTCATTTTACGGAATTTTATTCAAATTAAAAGTGTTTGCTTTTGGAAGTAATGCAAGCAGACAGTCTCTGCCCTTCCCTGAAGAGGGTGGTTCAAAAATATCACTTTTGAGAATCTTTGATTTCTGAATTTTTTCCAAAACACCTGTGCGCGGATTGAACCAATAAGCTTTAATTTTTTGAAAATTCACTTGCTGCAAATTAGCTTTGAACGATCTTCCTTCAGGGGTGTAAAAAAGAGCAAATTCCGATGCTTTTGCGGCAATGATATAAGCTGTGTCTTCTGGATTCTCACTTAAAATTAGTCCGGGAGCGTAGCTCATTTTCTGCCATTCCAGAGATGTAAAAAACTCCTTCATAAATTTCATTTGCTCCGCTCCTGGAAGTTGTAGGGCTTTTTTCCAACCTATCTGCGCATCAATTATAGCAGTTCTTTCATTGGAGTATATTTGCCAAACATCGTTACTGCCATAAGTATAACCAGCAGCACCAGCAAGCATGCTCCAATAAGCTGAAATTCTCACATCGGCCTCGTTTAAGCGACCGAAATAATCATCTTTCCAAAAACGGTCGGGTATATCCTCATAACGGGCTTCCCCATTCACCACAGGGCGAACAGTTTGTTTATTTGCCTCTTTTAAAACGTATTTATATTTTTTTGCAAGGCTGGAATGCTCACTTTGAAACATATCAATATCCAACCAGTCCTCCTCAAAATAATCTGAAGCTATTTCCGCGCCCGAAGGATGGTAACTTAATAAGTGATTATTATCTGTCTTCTTTATACCTCGAGCCAGGCTTTGTATTATTTTATAATGTTCTGTAGTTTCTGGAATCCTGTCACCTCCCAAGATCCAGATAATATTTGGGTAGCGCTTATATCTTTTCCCCAGTAATTCTCCATAGACTTCGGCATTTTCCGGAGTAAGGATTTCGGGAGCAACTCCCCATTTTTTATTAAATTTGTCGCCCCACGCCGGTAATAGCCCTACATAAAGTCCGCTTTTTTCAGCTTCGTTTAGAACAAAATCCAGGTGTTCAAAGTACTTCTCATTCAGATGGCCAGGATCATTTTTCAAAAGTGGTTTCTCCCCATAAGCATTAGGAACATTCAACCCCTCCTGCTCAGCTAAAATCACCGTTTGAATAACAGAAAAACCTTTCTCCCGGCGATCCTTTAAGTAGATTAAAACTTCTTCCTTATCCAGGCGATGTACTAACTCCCATGCAGTATCACCCATCCAGAAGAAAGGTTCGCCAGATTCAGTTTCCAGGAAATGCTGGTCATTACTAACCTTCAAAAAAGGCATTTCCTGAGAGTAAAAATAAAACTGTGGAAACATTAAGAATATAAGCAAAACAAAGAGCCTTGGCTTTTCCAAAGAAAAAAAGAAAACCAACGAATTATTTCTACTTTTTGTCATCTATTCTACCGCTTCTGGATTAACAATTTTATTATATTTTTTGATTATTTGCAGCGTAGATTTATCTGAGGAAAAAACAGTATTCAGCCCCTGAGGTTCCTGAGGAGGGTCTGCACTAAAATCGTCACCTTTCTCCCATTTCCCGGTGATAGGATTTGTTTTTGCAAAACCACCAAAGCCCCAAAAATTCACTCCGGCTAGCACTCCTTTGTTTTCAAAACTCTGCTTTAGTTCCAAGAAAAGCGCCTCATAAAAATCATTGCGATTCTTCACAGAAGCTTCAGGCGATAAACTCTCTTTGGCTCTTGGAAATCCAAATTCAGATATAACGATGGGTTTGTTGAGATCTTCAGCTACCTTAATATGCTCCTGAATATACTCTTTTGCATTTCCGATAGATGTTTGAAGTGTTTCTACTTCATTTTCCGGAGAATACCATTGCCAGTTTTTGGGCCACATATGCATGGTTAAATAATCTATATCAGGATTTTCATGTAGAATTTTATAAGTTTCAATTTCCTGAAGGTAACTTGCTTTCCCTTCAGCACCGGTCGAAATCAATGTATCAGGATCCAGTTCTTCTAAAATGCTTACCACTTCATTTAACCAGTCTTTAAAAGGTTCCCGGTCTTCTTCAGTAAATATGCGAGGTTCATTCGCCACCTGCCAGGACATGATGATATTGTCTTCAGTATATTTCTTGCCATTATAAGCATTGGTTCTTCCAACAATAAAGCGTATATGATCTTTAAAAGCTTCCCTGCAGGGCTTACAGGTATGGAACTGCTGGGTATATTCAAAATAATCTGGCCAGCTATATTTTTCAAGAAAAGGATTAGCGACTTCACCATATCCATTCCAATTAAGGTAGGCTGACATCCCACCAGACCATATCCAGTTATTATTTAAGTACAGGACGGCGTACATTTCTCTTTTAGCCATTTCCGCAAGAAGAAAATCCAAACCGTTCAAAAGATCCTGATTATATTTACCCTGTTCCGGCTGTAAAGCTGGTTTCACCTGGAAGTCCTCGTTGCCGCCTTCAGCTCCTACAAGGATCCTGAGATTGTCAATTCCGAGGCTATCCATCAGGTCCAGCTCTTTAATAAGTCGATCTCTATCGCCAATATTGCTAGCAGCGATGAGCGGACCATACCAGTAATTAGCTCCTACAAAATAATAAGGCTTGTTACCTTTTAAGAATTTTCCATCTTTAACAGTGACTTCCTGTATTCCTCCACAGGAAATTAGTACCAGGGAAAAGATGGAAAAAAAGATCTTGAATATTTTCATTCTAGGCGTTATTATCTTCAGGGAGGTCATAAATATTTGGCATATCATCTAATAGCCAGGTTTTATCCTTTTCCACAAAATCCATAAAATCAGCGGCGCCATCTGTTCCCGGAGCTGGAACGGTATAGGAATCGGCAGAATTTTGCCAGAACATCATAAAACCAATATTGATCTCATTATCGGTTAAAACCTGATAAAGATTATTAGAATAAAAATTAGAAGCCAGAGTAGTTCCGGAACTTACAAAATATCCAGTTTCAGTAAAACCAGGTATTTTAACCCTTTCTTCTGCCAGATCTGAAACGACTTTCAGTTTCTGGTTAGCAGCTGCAAGATTGGCACCTTGTTGATTGGCAAGATCTCCGTAATTATCCATGCCCACAATATCTACATATTCATCACCTGGATATCTTTGAAGATAGGATGTGGTGGTAGAATAGCTGTTATCCGGAGAAAAAGCATAAAGAATATTATTAACCCCAAGATCATCTCTTAAATATTCCACGGTAAACCTCCATAGGGAAATAAATTCCTGTGGCGTACTATAGGGAGCTCCCCACCAGAAAAAGTCTTTGTCAAATTCATGGAATGGTCTGAATATTATGGGGATCACACTTCCATCTGTGCCTTTAAGGCCCTTTGCGAATTCTGCTACTTTCTGAAGCTTTTGTTTATAGTAATCATGATTTGCTCCTCCCGGAAGGATACTTTTAAAGGCATTTTCCTTTTGGAAAGCTGTCATTTCCGAAGTGTAAAAATCATCACCCTCATAAGGTTCCCTTAAATGCCAGCAGAATATATTCACCATACCTTTATCATAGGCTTCTATCGTCTTTTCCTTGATAAGCTGTTCCTGTTGGTAGAACCAGTTATTGGCTTCGCCGTTATTTTGATCGTCTGTAATAAACATAAAATCTGAGCCAAGCATTCCAGGATCGCTACCAGTTAGTTTTTTCATATCAGAAAAACCGTCATTATTATTATAAAATGAAGAAAATGCATCCTGTTGCCCAACAATAAATTTGGAATAGGAAATTGCTTTTAGGTTATAAAATAGAGCAACGGTTTCAGCAGTAGCACCAGCATCCACCATAAAAGCAGGAGTTTCTGATGGAAAAAAATTTATTGATAATGCTTCATCTGGAGTTTCTTCAGGAATTTCCTCTGGATTCTCGCCGGTTTCTGGTGGCGTTGGTACAGGTTTTTCTATAATTTCATCCTTGGAACAACCGGAAAGAAAAATACCCGATACGAAAACGAATAGGAATAGATGTTTTTTCATTGTTTTAGTTTTTTAGCAGCATCATACAGGCTCTTGAATTGTGGTAAGGAGCTTTCCACATGCTTAATTTATCTTCAGTTTCGTAGGGATTATTATTCTTATCTACCCGGAAATACCATTCTCCGTGGGCATGATCTTTAATATGCTGTTTAGTGTATTCCCAGATATCTTCTTTGGCCAGTAGAAATTTCTTCTCACCAGAAATATTAAAAGCATACTCCAGGCCTACCATCGCCTCTACCTGGGGCCACCAATGTCTATCTTTATCTACTTCACCGGAATCCAGATCTTTTTCGTTAATCACTCCCGCATTCGGGACATAGGCCTCTTTAAGAAAAACCTCAGCTACTTCAATCGCCACTATTTCGGCTTTCTCAAGGAATTTTTTACTTCCAACAGCTTTGCAGGCTTCAATAATTAGCCAAACTGCCTCAATATCATGGCCGTAAGAAACGTTGTTGTTCGCTCGTTGCCAGTTAGTATTAAAGAACAATTGAAAATGCTTGTTTTCGGTATCCAGGAATTTTTCGAGGAATAACTCTATTAGGTTTATTAATGCTCCTTTTACGGAAGTATCTTCAGTAACAAGAAAAAGATTGGTATAGGCTTCCAGAATATGAAGATGGGTATTCATTGTTTTCGCTGAATTATCATCTTTTTCACTCAGTCGCATGTCTTCTATGGGTGACCAATCCTGTTGAAAAGCTTCCAGATATCCATTTTTTTCCCGATCACGGGCTGTTGTTTCTATTAATACGAATAAGTGGTAAGCCCAGTTTAAAGCGTCCCTATCATTGGTTAATTTATAGTATTCTGTTAAAGCATAAATTGCAAAGGCCTGAGCATAGATTTGTTTTCTCCTGTTAACCGGATTTCCTTTATAATCTAATTCCCAGAAAATACCTTTGTACTCCTCATCATAGAAATACTTTTTTAAATAATCATAGGCTCTTTCAGCAAGTTTCCGACAAGAATCATCCTTTTGAAAATTTTCTATGGCTGAAAAAGTCCAAAGCAATCTGGTGTTTAGAATAGCTCCTTTGTTTGCGTAAGGAACTTCTTTATTAAAATGGTCTCGTTTTCCTAAAAAACCGCCATGTTTTTCATCCACACTATTTGCTTTCCAGTACTGAATGATATTTTTCAGTTCTTCATTTAGCTCAGTTTTTATATCGGAAGAGAGATCAGTCATTTTTAAACTTTTTATTTTTCTCTATTTGACACAGAATGTTTTTAACCGAAGCAGCAGAGGTAAATTCATCCTGCTTAGTGTTTTTTACATAATCCAAAAGTCTCTTTAATGAAGACACCGCCACATGTGACCTGGTATCTGAAGAGGCGTAATAAATAAAAATCTTGCCGTCGTCATCTTTTATCCATCCATTCCCGAAGAGGACATTCGGAACATCTCCCACAGTTTCTTCATAATTTGGAGCCATAAAATAACCCGCAGGCTGATAAGTAACTTTAGAAATATCGTCCAAATCGGTCATGAATAGATATAGCGTATATCTTAATCCTCCTGCAGTGTTCCGTACCCCATGAGCAAGATGTAGCCAGCCTTCTTCCGTTTTGATAGGAGCCGGGCCAAGACCGTTTTTCATTTCATAGATCGTATGATACACCTTTTGATTGATGATCTTTTCATCTTCCAACACAGGATTGGTGATATCCTTAATAAATCCAAGGCCAATTCCGCCACCGCTTCCCACTTCAATAAATCCGTCCTGAGGTCTGGTATAAAGAGCATACTTCCCATTTACCAATTCGGGATGCATCACCACGTTTCGCTGTTGACCGGAATTTGATATAAGGTCTGGCAGTCTCTCCCAGTTTATAAGGTCTTTTGTCCTGGCTATTCCGGCATTGGCAACAGCTGCGGTAGTATCTCCAGTCATTTTATCTTTTCTTTCCGTACAAAAAATACCATAGACCCACCCATCTTCATGTTGAGTTAGGCGCATGTCATAAACATTAGTATCGGGCTCACCGTATTGGGGCATAACCACTGGTTTTTCCCAGAATTTAAAGTTATCTACGCCATTTGGACTTTCCGCCATCGCGAAAAATGATTTTCTATCATTTCCCTCAACCCTAACAGCAAGAATATATTTTCCCTGCCACTTCATAGCTCCCGGGTTGAATGTGGCATTGATACCAATTCTTTCAAGACCGAAAGGATTCGTTTCCGGATTAAAATCATATCTCCAGGCTAACGGAGTGTGTCTTGCAGTCACTACCGGATTAGTGTATCTTTCAAATATTCCATTAGAATATTCCTCCGGGAAATTTGGTCTTTCGAGCAATTCCGTATGATTTTTCAATAAACGGTCATAATTAACCATTTTCCCGGAGTCTTTGTTTTTTTGCGTAAAATCCATTGTATTAGTATTTACTTCTAATATTATTTTCAATTTTTATTTTATCCCACCAGTTCTTTTTGAGGATTAATATGCAAATACCTAGAACTGCAAGTGAAACCAGTAATGGTAAATTTTTGTGCAGAATAAGATAAAGAGGAGCTACTACCAGAAGTGTCTGAGCAATAGTTCCAATTACTACGTTAAACATATCACGCCCAAAAGCCTTGTTTCTTTCGAAAGCTGGATCTTCTGCCTTAACTTTTTCACAGATTGGTTTCCAGAAGCCCCATGGTTTTGTACGTCTATAAAAATCTTTAAGAACCTCTTCTTCTGTAGGTGGAGCAGAATAAGTTCCAATGATACTTCCCGCAATAGAAATTAAAAGTATGATCGGGAAATAATATAAATCAAGGGTATCTGTGAAAATAGGAAAGATCATGGCAGGAAGCATTCCTGACAGCATTCCCCAAAAGTAACCTGTTCCATTGAATCTCCACCAATGCCATTTGAGGACGTTGGATACTACATAACTTCCATACAATGCAGAAACGATCCATTGAAGGATGGAGTTGACGTCCTGAATGAAGAAACCAAGAATTATACTAATAATTACAACAAGAATTCCACTTCCATAGTTCATCAGTTTCACTTTGGAATGTGCTGCCTGGGGGTTATAGTGTTTGAGATAAATATCGTTAACGAGATAGGCCTGGGCAGCGTTAAGAGTTCCTGCAAATGTTGACATGAAGGCAGCTAATAAGCCTGCGAGCAATAATCCAAGTAAGCCAACAGGAACAAATTGTTCAATCGCGGCAGGCAGTATTTTTTCAAAATCCAAGACCCCTGCTGTGGTAAGATCTAATTGATCGTAAAATAGTACAGCTAAGACTCCAAAGCCTCCAACCATTAAATACCGTGTGGGGATGAGTGCTAATATCGAAAATGCGCTCATTTTTGCCGCTTCTAAAGGCGATTTGGTAGATAGTATTTTCTGCATGTCGTAATTGGGAGCAGGACCAGCTATGCTTGATAAAATTCCTTTGAATAGCATGAGCATAAAGAAAATACTAAATAGCGTATACCCATCTGAAGTGACTTTTGTGTTAACCTCATCTATAATCCCACTCCAATCCATATTGAGTTCCCAGCCAAAAAATGGGTTCATCCAGCCGTCTGGAACATCCAATGTATTGGTGCCCATTGCCTGCCATGCAATTACTGCGATGGCAATAGATGAAATGGTCATTACCGTATACTGTAAAAGATCTGTCCATACAATACCTGACATCCCTCCTAAAACCGAATAAAAAACGGCAAACATGGTGAAAATTATTCCATAGAAATGAGGTATATATGTGGCCGGTACATTAAAAGGCACATAGCCTGAAACAACCTCCCATGGAATAAATATCTCTACAAATTTCCCCAACCCAATGAATCCATAAGCTAAAAAGCCCAAACAGCTAAGTATGGCAAATATTACTATAATCGTATGCGAGAGTCTCCCTCCTCTTCCACTACCAAACCTAAATAATATCCATTCTGCACCGGTAGTTACATTAGATCGCCTAAGCCATACCGACAAATATACCATTAGAAAGACCTGATTAAAAACAGGCCATAACCAGGGAATCCAGACACTTTTAAATCCATACACAAAAGTTAGTGTAACCAGCCACATGGTTCCAGAAATATCAAACATCCCTGAAGCATTTGAAAGCCCAAGCATATACCACGGCAGGCTTTTACCACCCATTAAATAATCATCCTTACTTTTTTGCGCTCTTTTTCTAAGCGCTAATCCTATAAGGATAGTTCCTGTGAGATAAAGTAATATGATAATGACATCAAGGCCCTGTAGCATTATAAATTAAAGTTTAAAGTTGATTTTCTTTACCTGATCTAAAAATAAAGTTTCTTCCAGTTTTTCAAATTCCCTGAAGTCTTCTGCAGTTACATCATCTTTATAGGTAGAGAAATAATGATCGAGCCTAGCATTCCTCCAAAGTAGCACCCAGGCAATACCCGAATCTTTAATACCAGGATATAAGTTTTCTGTCCACCAGTCAGGATCTGAGCCCGGATTAATATTTCCTGTTTCAGTAAGAGCATATGGCTTTGATCTTTTTTGAGCTTCAGATCTCAGGATTTCAAGATTTGTTTGAATGTTTTTTATGAATGCCTCTTTGCCGCCGTAATTATAAATGTCAACCCCGAGAATATCAACATATTCATCACCGGGATAGTATCTTTCAAAATCCTCTTTACTTTGCATGATGTTAAGAGAATAGGCAAATAAGAGATTTTGAACATTGTTTTGCTGAAGTAGCATAAAAGTTTGTCTCCATAATTCCTTGTAGTCTTCTGCGCTGCAATTCCCTTCTCCCCACCAAAACCATCCGCCATTCATTTCATGAAAGGGTCTAAAAACTACTGGTATAGGCTGATCTTTTTCATCTTTTAAGGATTTAAAGAAAATCGAGAGTCGTGATACCCATTTTTCATATTTTTCTCGCTTTAAACCACCCTTTAAAATTTCGGAAACTGCTGCCGTCGTATCCCAGGAACTCCCATCTGTCACCGGGTTATCCAGGTGCCAGCTGAAAGTTATAATCGCACCCTTTTTATACATTTTTTTTACCTGATCCCTCATAAGCACAAAGGAAACGGTATCGAGATTGAAAGAATGATTTAACTCAATGTGCCCAAGATCGTACCCATGAACCGCCGGAAGCTTTCCAGAAACATCCCTGATATCACTTCTTATCTTAAGAGGGGAATCTGGCTGTTTCCAGTTAATGCCATATATGGTAGCATCCTGATGTCCAAAAGCGAAACCATCATTGGGAATGGTTTTTATTCTTTCATATAAAATTTTAGTTTTTTCTGATGCCTTAATATTAGCAAGGTGAATGTCCTCTAATTTTATTCGATACATACTTTTACATGATGTCATACATACAATAAATGTTAGAAGAATACCTATTTTGACAATATATTTCATGTAATAAGTGTAAATTTTGAATTTTTTTGGTAAAATATTTTATCTTTAGTTTTGTCTTATTATATATTTAATCTCTAAATTTTAAGGAAAATTTAATTAAATCGCCTAAAATGTTAAGAAATATCAAATTTAACTTTCAAGGTTATTGAACTTTAATAGAATATTGTCAATTCTTGATTAAATTTTTTCTCAATCGTAATTAAAAGAATATGCAAAAGGAGATACACCGGGAAATTACACCCCTAGCCCCTGAAGATAGCTTCCTTGTTTTTGATAGAATTAAGGATGATTTTGATTTTCCAATTCATTTTCATCCTGAGTATGAGCTTAATTTTATTTTAAATGGTAAAGGTGTTCGGCGAGTAGTGGGTGATAGTTTGGAGGAAATTGATAATATAGAATTAGTACTTGTGGGGCCAAACCTGAATCATGGTTGGGAAATCCACAACTGTAGCAATAAGAAAATTCACGAAATAACAATTCAATTTCATAACGACCTTTTTGATGATAGGCTGTTAAGCCGAAGAATAATGAAACCGATAAAGGATATGTTTGAAAGGTCTGCTCACGGAATATTGTTCTCAGAAAAGATTTCAAAAGAAATAAAACCAAAAATACTTAGATTATCTAAAATAGATAGTATTGATTATTTTCTGGAGCTGATTTCCATCTTACATGACCTTGCAAATTCCAGAAATCAACACCTTCTTTCATCATATATTTCAGAAAATAAAAACTTTGAAAACAGTGATAAGATTAAGAAAATATATGAGTATATACAGGAGAATTATCAAAAAAAGATAAGCTTGAAGGAGATCTCGGATGTTGTAAATATGAGCCCGGTCTCTTTTAATCGATTTATTAAACGGAGAACCGGAAAAACTTTTATTGAATACGTTAATGATACAAGAATAGGTTATGCTGCTCGATGGTTAATTGAGAAGGAACTAAGTATAGCCGAAATTGCCTTTAAATGTGGTTTCAATAATATTGCAAATTTCAATCGAGTTTTTAAAAAGAATAAGGACTGTACACCTAGCCAGTACAGGGAGGAATTTAGTGGAATAAAAAGAGTATTATAAATATTATTAAAGGCTTCATGAAAAGCATATCTGGGTTAATTATTTTCTTACTTCCGTTATTAATTATTTGCGGTTGTTCTTCTATGAATATGGATTCGTCTTCCAGAGAGAAAAACAACGAAGGATCTGCCGTTAAAGCATTAAATACAGAAAATTTGACTCCGGTAGCCAAGTATGGTCAGTTAAGCTTCGATGGGATTAAATTGGTTAGTGAGCATGGAGAAGTTGTTCAGTTAAAAGGGATGTCTTTGTTCTGGAGCCAATGGCAACCGCAGTATTATAATAAAACCACCTTAAAACAATTGAAAGATAATTGGGGGATTAGTGTTATAAGAGCAGCTATGGCTATTGAAAACGAAGGTTTCCTGGAAAATCCGGAAAAAGAGAAGCGAAAAATTTATAAAGTTGTAGATGCAGCAATTGAGCTTGGAATTTATGTTATCGTAGACTGGCATGATCATCATGCTGAAGATCATCTTTTAGAAGCAAAGAAATTTTTCTCTGAATTAAGTGATAAATATGGTCAATACCCTAATTTAATATATGAGCCTTATAATGAACCGTTAGAAGTTTCCTGGAGTAAAGTTCTAAAACCATATCATCAGGAAATCATCTCAGCAATTAGAAAGAACGATCCCGATAATATTATAATATGTGGCACACCTAGATGGTCACAGGATGTTGTTTACGCAGCAAAAGATCCTATTAATGAGGCTAATATTGGTTACACATTACATTTCTATGCAGGTACTCATCACGAAGAACTTAGAGAGGCAGCTGCTAATGCAATGAAGAAAAATCTACCAATTTTTGTTACTGAATTTGGAACTACAAATGCCGATGGTAATGGGGAAGTTTTTTATGAGGAAACTCAAAAATGGTTAGACTTTATGGATGACAATAATTTGTCATGGTGTAATTGGTCTATAGCTGATAAAAAAGAAGCATCTGCAGCCCTTAAACCTGGTACTAAGCATAACGAATTAAAGGACTTATCTAATCTTAGTAAGTCGGGAAAATATGTCAGATCCAAAATTATTGAATAGCACTATTTCTCTATTATTTTTCTGCTGAATATATTTTGAACTTACCAATTTCGTATAAAATTAATATTAGCATATTCCAGATTAATCTAGGTAGGAAAAAATATCATTAATATTTGATAAAATAATATTAACAAGACCTTAACTTTCCTTCTAATTTTGAGTATGGGAAAAATATGGGTGTTTTTTTGTTAATATAACAATTGTTTTGTTTTCATATTATTGATACCGTAATTTTTTATATAAATCAACCAATTTAATTCTTATGCGAAGAAAGATACTTCAATGTAAAGGCAGCTGTAGCCTTAGAAGCAAAATATTATTTTTTGCCCTCTTCTTTTGTGCCTTCACTCAAATTGGTCTCGCGCAGAACGTTGTGACCGGTAAAGTGATTGATACGGAAGGTATACCTTTATTAGGGGTAAATGTAATTGAGAAAAACACCTCGAATGGAACCACTACCGATTTTGATGGTAATTTTGAAATTAGTGTAGATGATAATGCAGTCATTGTTTTTAGTTTTGTTGGATTTTTGACTAAGGAAGTGAGTGTTTCGGGAGGTGAGAAACTGAGTGTTACATTGGATACTGATTCTGAAAGTTTAGATGAAGTAGTAGTTATTGGATATGGTGCTCAACGAAAAGAAGAAATAAGCGGTTCTGTATCCAGTATTAGTAGTGAGGAATTTGAAAACATCCCTCAAGTTAGTGTTGATCAACTAATGCAGGGTAGGGCTGCTGGAGTGATGGTTACAAAGAATTCTGGGCAGCCTGGTTCAGCCGTCTCGGTGAAGATTCGAGGGGTTAATACAATTACCGGTTCGAGTGAGCCTCTTTATATTATTGATGGTGTGCCAGTGTCTGGAGATTCTAGAAATATCGCAACCAGTGGAAGGTCAACTGCCGATGGTGGAATTGGAGATGGTACGGGAGCAACAGATGTAAGTCCGCTGGCTGCTTTAAACCCAAATGATATTGAATCTGTTGATATTCTTAAGGATGCATCTGCTACTGCAATATACGGTTCGAGAGGTTCTAATGGTGTAGTTATTATTACAACAAAGAAAGGTAAAAAAGGAGCGGGTAGACTTAGTTATAACACATATGTTGCGATGCAAAGACCTACAAATAAGATTGATGTGCTTGATCTGCCGGGATATGCAAGACTTCAAAATACTATTGGTGAAATATATGGTTTAGATCCACAAATTGAATTTTTAAATCCAGATTTATTGGGTCCTGGAACAGACTGGCAGGCGCAGATTTTTGATGATGCTCTGCAAATGAATCACGAGTTGTCTTTTTCTGGAGCATCGGATAAGATTAATTATTTTATTTCTTCCTCTTACACCGATCAAGAAGGTACTGTTATAGGTTCTGGATTTGATCGTATTACAGTTAGAACGAATGTTAATGCTGATTTAAATGATTGGATTAGTACTGGAGTTGCTCTTACTGCTAGTAGAACTAATGATGATATTACTTTGAATAGTTCTAGTAATGGTATCATTTCTTTATCATTATTGAACAATCCTGCTACTGCTGTTTACAATGCAGACGGGACTTTTGCTGGTCCGCAAACCGCCGATGAAATCGCTTTTGGAATTCGTAATCCCATCGCAGAAGCTTTAAGCATCCGTAATACCTTAACAAGAAATAGGATTTTCGGAAATATTTTTGCCCAGTTCAATATATCTGATAATTTAAATTTCAGAACGGAATTTGGTGGAGATTTTGGTAATAATTTAAGTGATCGGTTTCAACCTACTTTTACTTACGGAGTATTGGAAAGAGGGGAAAGTACCTTAAACGTTCGAAGAGAAAATAATGATTTCTGGATTATTAAAAACCTATTGACTTATGATAATACTTTCAATGAAAAACATGATGTTACCATGTTACTGGGGCAGGAGGTTCAAGAATCAAAATGGCAGGGAGTTATAGCTCAGGATGGTAATTTTGTTAGTAATGATATTCCAGTTTTAGGAACTGGTGATGCTAATGACTTTAACGATCAGTATATAGGAAGTTCTGCTTTGGAATCTTATTTTGGAAGGCTGATTTATTCCTACGATAATCGGTATAATATAACAGCATCCCTAAGAGCTGATGGCTCCTCTAAATTTGCCGAAGGTAACAAGTGGGGGTATTTTCCATCGGTATCTGGATCCTGGAGACTCTCCAACGAGGCTTTTATGGAAGATTTTGAATCGATTCAGAATATAAAAGTATATGGTGGTTACGGGGAAGTTGGTAATCAGGCTATTCCAAATTTCGCGTATGGTGTAAGACTGAATACCATATCTACTGGACTGGGTACAGGCTTTGAATTTGCCAATTTTGAAAATCCTGATCTTACCTGGGAATCATCAACTCAGACGAATCTAGGTTTGAGCTTTGGATTATTTGATTCAAGATTGAATACAACTATAGAAGTATATAACAAAGTTTCAAAAGATTTTCTTTATCAATTAGCTGTGACCGATTTTATTACAGGGGGTAATTCACCTGGAGCTATAACGGCTCCTTGGGTTAACCTTGGTGAAATGGTAAACAAAGGAGTAGATTTAACCATAAATTATTCAACATTAGGAGAAAGTGATTTCAACTGGCAATCTACTTTAACATTCTCTCATTATCAGAATGAAGTCACCGAGCTATTGGGAGATCTAACAATTAACGGAGATCTTAGTTTAAACCAGTCAAACCAGAACCTAACACTTACCAAGGTAGGAGAACCTGTTGGTATGTTTTATGGTTACCAGGTTGAGGGACTTTTCAGAACAACAGATGATATTGAAGGAGCTCCAATACAATTTGGAAGACCTTTTGAAGATGCTTTATTTTCAACTACCTGGCTTGGTGATATTAAATTCAAGGATATCAATGGTGATGGGTTAATCAACAATGATGATCGCACAGTTATAGGTAATCCTCATCCAGATTTTACATTTGGTTTCCAAAATAATTTCTCTTATAAAAATTTTGATCTTTCCTTATTCCTACAGGGATCTTATGGGAATGATATTTTTAATGCTGTAAAAAGAACTCTTACCGCGGCAAATAGTTATTATGTTAACCAATCGCCATCAGTTTTAGATTATTGGTCCATTGATAATCCAAATGCAGGTGCCCCTAGGTTGGCTAGAAATGACACTCCGAATATTAATATTTCAGACCGTTATATCGAAGACGGTTCTTATTTACGAATTCAAAATTTGACCTTAGGTTATAACTTGTCTTCAAGTACCACAGATCAATTAGGATTGAGAAAATTAAAAGTATACGGTAGTGTTCAAAATTTATACACGTTTACAAATTATTCTGGTTACGATCCTGAGGTAGGTGCTTACAATCAGAACGCCCTTTTACTTGGGGTTGATAATGGAAGATACCCATCCCCAAGAACTTTTTCAATAGGACTGAACGTAGAATTATAATTATATGATGATGAAGAAATTTTTAAAAACAAAGACTATAATAGTGATCGCTGCTTTTTTATGCTTCCCTTCATGTAGCAAAGATTTTCTGGAGAGACCTCCGGAGGATTCTTATAGCGCAGCAACCTTTTATAAAACAACGGACCAGGTAGAGGCCGCGGCTAATCATCTTTATTCCAGGCCTTGGTACAATTTTATTTCAAATGTTGCTTGGGCCATTGGAGAACTAAGTTCTGGAAATGGAAGAACATGGGATCCAAGAAATGCAGATTTTGACAATTTCGCGATTACTGGAGAACATAATACTTTAACCCAATCATGGGAATCTCTTTACGCTGTCATTGCTCAATCCAACTCTCTCATCAATACTCTGCCTAATTCCGTTGATCCGAGTGTTCCTCAGGAAGTAGTAAATAATTCGTTGGGAGAGGCAAGGTTCATTAGAGCAACTGCTTATTTTTATTTGGTAAGAATATTCGGTTCTGTGCCAATTATAGCTGATAATACCGATTATGTTTTGGAGCCTGTAGTTCCCAGAAACCCTGTTGAGGACGTGTATGAATTCATTAAGAGGGATCTAATGTTTGCAATGGAAAATCTCTATGATAAAACCAGAGGTTCCAACTACGATTTGAATGCTAGAGTGTCAAGCGGCTCTGCTAAAGCTATGCTCGCCAAGATCTATCTCTATGAAGAAAACTGGGCCAGGGCATATGAACTTTCAAATGACGTTATAAATTCGGGAGAATTTAAGCTTTATGGTGGTACTGGAGCTGATGGAGATCCGTCTGGAAGTTATTATGATCTATTCCTAACCGCTAACGATAACAATCCTGAATCAATCTTTGCGCTGCAATGGTCTACTTCTGGACAATATTCTGAAGGTAACGGTATCCAGTCCTTGTTTGCTCAGGCTGGAATAACAGGATTTTCCGATGGATATTCAGCCATTGGACCATCTTTGGATTTGCAGGATGCGTATGAAGACAAAGAACAGGATTTAAGATATTATGCCACGATTATGGATCCGGGATCTTTTTATCCGGATTTAAATGGAGGTTACACCGTTTCCGAAAATGTGGACCATCAAGGTACTAACGTGGGTATTAAAAAGTATGTAGTAGGTAATGCTGCCACTAATGGTGGTGGGGCTCAGCAAAGCTATCCTAATAATACCTATATATTACGATATGGAGAACTACTTTTAATACATGCTGAAGCTGCTTTAAACGGCGGGGGATCATATGAAGAAGGAGTTAAATCACTTAATAAAGTTCGGGAAAGAGCCGGATTAGACCCTATTGCAAATCCTACTCTAGAAGATGTTTTCCACGAGAGAAGGATTGAGTTAGCTTTTGAATTCGAATTCTGGTATGATGTAGTTCGTCAGGGACCTGAATTTGCTTTAGATTTTCTAGCTAATACGGAGCGAGGTACTTTTAATGATGACACTACTCCGCCCACTGTAAATTCTGAAATGTATACACCTACTATGGACGATCTTTTGTTCCCTTATCCAAGTAACGAAACTCAGAATAACCCTGCTTTATTGGAGCCCCCGGTGCCTTATGATTTTAGTGATGATGAATAATTTTTTAAAAAAAATATTATGAAAAACAAATTAATAAAAATTAGGATAGCTGAACCAATATTCATGGTCTTGTTTGCTAGTCTGTTGTTTTCATGTGACAGTGATTTTGATGTAATTAGTCCGGAGGGCGGAGATGGTCCGCCGGTAATCACCAGCGTAAGTGAAGCAAGGGAAGATGTAGCAGTTACTCAGGGTGTATTGGAAAATACCTATATCATTAGAGGTGAAAATTTTTCTACCCTTAAAGCTATTTACTTCAATGGTGTCCAGGCAAGTGTTAACCTTGCGCTTACTACAGATAATCTTACTTTTGCAACTGTACCTGAGAGTGCTCCTTATGTTGGGCAGTCTAATGAGTTAGTGCTGGAGAACCTTTCAGGGTCTACGAGTTATGACTTTTCACTGTTAACTATAGATGATTTCACCGAAGCTACTATAGATGGAGTTAAAACAGTAACATTATTAGGTGGAGATTTTTCAGAGACAAACTCGGTAACTTTCGTCTCCGGTTCAGAGGAAGACGGGAACCTCGTGGAAATAGAGGCAGATATACTTTCAGTTTCCGAAACTGAAGTTACGGTTATAGTGCCATCTGGTATTGAACAGGCATTTATTTACCTGGAAACCTCCAGAGGAGCAGTTACACAATCTGATTCTTATGGATTTAGTTATTCAATTTATATCGATGCCTTAAATCCAGAATGGACAATGAGCCAATGGGGAGGAACTTTTGACATTGAAAATACAAGTCCTGCCTTAGGTCAATTCTCTATTAAAAGTACACGTGAAGCATGGTCTGGATTATCATTTTTGGCTCCGAACATTCCATTTGATGATTATGAGGCCCTTACCTTTTCAATCTACGGAACTGGTGATGCTGGAGATTCTGTAAATCTTGCAATAAATGACTTTGCAGCTCAGGTAAACCTTGTGTTGATTCCGAATCAATGGAATAAATTCGTGGTACCCTTGTCAAGTTTTTATCCAAATGGAGGTGCACCAGCTACCATTACAAGGCTGGATTTCCAGGAAGCTTCGGGTACAGGTAAAGCTCAGTATATATTTTACGTAGATGATTTTGGGCTTCTTTAAATTGATGATAGTTAGTTTAAAATATAAAGATTCCAGAATTTAGAAATTCTGGAATCTCTTTCAAATAAAAATAAATTAAAAAAGATGAAATTATCCAGAATATATTATGTGGTAATGCTAATTCTTTTAGCCGGAGTAACTTCTTGTAATGAGGATGATGATCTTTATCCACAACTCGGTGACGATCCACGGAATCTCACTCAAATAGTTAACGATGACGCGAATTTATCCACTTTAGCCCAGGCCTTAACCCAGGTTGGATTGGATTCCACGTTGAGATCGACTTCAACTTACACCTTATTCGCTCCAAATAATGCAGCTTTTGGTGATTTTGATATGTCTTCAATGAGTGAAGAGGAACTTACTAACTTTTTGTTGAATCATGTACTTAGTACCACAACCGCAGATTTCTCTTCTACACTAACCACGGGTTATACGCCCACCATGGCAACGGGACCAGATGATAACAATTTGAGTCTATTTATTAATACTGATGGTGGTTTGAAGTTAAATGGGATGGCGACTCCGGTACAAGGCTCCTTTGATGTAGGTTCCACAAATGGTGTTTTACATGTTGTTGATAACCTATTAACTCCTCCTACAGTTTTGGATCATACGAAAGCAAACCCTAATTTTTCAAAACTGGCGGAAGCTATTGAATTGACAGGCCTTTCTGAAACTCTTTCAATGACAGATCCTGAATTGGAAACTTACCCATTCACAGTTTTTGCTCCTACGAATGTAGCTTTTGAAAATTTAATGATGCAATTAAATGGTGCTTTTGGGTGGTCATCTTTAAACGATGTGCCTACAGAAATACTACAGGAAATATTAATGTATCACGTGGTAGGTGGAGCGAATACACTTTTTGAAACTATTGGAGGAACAGAACAGGCTACCTTAGAGGGAGATAGTTTTTCTATAAATGATGATGCAGTGATAACAGATGGCAGTTATACCACTGGTAATTTTACTACTACCGATATCCAGGGAATTAATGGAGTGGTACACGGAACTAATAAAGTACTTCTACCAGAAAGCATATTTCAACAAATTCTTGATGCTACCTTAAATTTAAAGGAACGTAGCGAAGATAAAGGATATACTTCTTTTCTTGCAGCCGCCGAAAAAGCTGGATTAACAAGTGCCCTTGAATCAGACGAATTCAGTGTATTTGTTCCTAATAATGATGCTTTTACAGCTTTATTTTCATTAATTACAAATTTTGAAAGTTTAGAAGATTTTGAGACTCCTGAAGAAATTGAAGCATTAAAACAGCTACTTTCTTATCACCTTTATTCAGGAATATTAATGTCTAGCCAGTTAACTGACGGCGAAAGTATTGCTACAGTATATGGTGATAATATTACTGTAGATCTTAGTGGTGAAAATGCGAGATTAATCCCTTCATTTGAAGAAGCAATCCCTTCTGGAATCGTTAATGCAAATATTGGCGCTACTAACGGAGTCTTACATGAAATAAACAGAGTTCTAATTCCGGCAGATTTAGTAAGTGTTCTTGGGATTGAATCGGATGCAGGTGGACAATGCCCTGTTAAAGACGAATCTTTAGTATTTTTTGACTGGAATGGAAAAGATCCATATTGGGGAAATGTTACTGCAGAAAATGATCCTTCTCTTTCACTGGATGGAGAAAATTATGGTAGAGCAAATTTCCAGACTGGAGGTACAGGATGGGTAGATCTTTTTTGGAGAAACGATGCCGCTACATTTAACGGTGCTAGTGTTGTAGGTAATAATATTGACGGTTATTCCTTGAAATTCGATATAAATGTCATCGAGCCAATTACAGCTGGGATGTTCCGAATTCGATTTAATGATGCAGACGGGGAAGATGTTTTCTATAACTGGCAACCATGGAATGATCTCGGTGAATCATTCACTACAGATGGATGGGAAACAGTGGAGATTCCTTTATCTGAAATTGGGGTATCCGATTTTAGCCAGATAGACGCTGAATTTGGAATGGCATTCGAAGGTGCCGATATACTTTTAAATTTTGCAATAGATAACGTACGTTTTGATACTCCCGGTTGTGGAGGACCAGAACCAGTGGCTAATTCTGAGGCAGTGTTCTTTGATTGGGATGGAAAAGACCCATACTGGGGTAATGTAACCGTAGAAAATGATGCCTCTATTAGTTTAGATGGAAGTAATTATGGGAGAGCCAATTTTCAAACTGGAGGAACAGGATGGCAGGATCTTTTCTGGAGAAATGATGCTACTTTCTATGGTGCAAACATGGTGGGTTCTAATCTAGATGAATATGTATTAAAATTTGATATTAATATTTTCGAACCTATTAATTCAGGGATGTTCAGGATTAGATTTAATGACTCAGATGGAGTAGATGCATTTTATGACTGGCAACCATGGAACGAAACTGGAAATGCTCTGGATACTGATGGTGATTGGATTACGGTAAGTATTCCCGCTACCGCACTAGGAGTACCAGACTTCAGCCTGGTAGATGCTGAATTTGGGATGGCCTTCGAAGGGGCAGACATTCTACTTAATTTTGCAATAGACAATGTAAGATTTGAAGAATTATAAGATTATTTGTGTTAGCTTAATTTGTGCTAAATAATTTGATTCCCTACGGGCAACTGTAGGGAATTTCTTTTTTAAAATTTAATATTGAAACCATAGAAATGACTTTAAAGCAAATCTTCCTTATTCTAATAACTATCATAGGATCACATCTAACTAATGCTCAAAAATTTGATAATCTGGCTCAAACTCCTCCTATGGGATGGAATAGCTGGAACAAATTTGCCTGCGACATTAATGAAGATCTTATCAAAACGGCAACAGACAATATGGCTTCCAGCGGAATGAAAGATGCCGGTTACGAATATATTGTGATTGATGATTGCTGGCATGGTGAAAGAGATGAAAATGGGTTTATTCATGCAGATAAGGAAAAGTTTCCTTCGGGGATGAAAGCACTGGTAGACTATGTACATTCTAAAGGACTGAAATTTGGTATTTATTCAGATGCCGGATGGCAAACCTGTGGAGGTAAACCCGGCAGCCGGGGAAGGGAGTTTCAGGATGCTCAAATCTATGCTGAATGGGGAGTGGATTATTTAAAATATGACTGGTGTAACACGGAAGGTTTAAAAGCTGAAGGAGCTTACCTTACCATGAGAGATGCACTATATGTAGCTGGCAGACCAATTGTTTTAAGCATTTGCGAATGGGGAGATAATCAGCCCTGGGAGTGGGCTGAAGATATTGGGCATTTGTGGAGGACAACGGGAGATATTTATCCTTGCTGGGATTGTGAAGAAGATCACGGCGATTGGTCTTCCTGGGGAGTACTTAGAATACTTGATATGCAGGATGGTTTAAGAAAATATGCTGGTCCCGGCCATTGGAATGATCCTGATATGATGGAAGTTGGAAATGGAATGTCCGTGAGCGAAGACCGGGCGCATTTTACTATGTGGGCAATGCTGGCTGCTCCACTAATTGCCGGAAATGATCTGGGTAATATGAGTGAAGAAACAGTGAATATCCTTACTAATAAAGAGGTGATCGCTATAGACCAGGATACTCTTGGAGTGCAGGGATTTAAATATAGCAGTGAAGACGGCCTTGAAACCTGGTTTAAGCCTTTAGCAGGTGGAAACTGGGCAGTGACCTTCTTAAATCGCTCGGATACCGATCATGAAATAAATTTTAACTGGAAAGATCATGAGATTAAAGATCCGGATTTTGATTATGCTGTCGATTTTAATGCAGAAACGTATAGCATTAGAGACCTTTGGAAACACAAAAATTTGAAAAACACTCAGTCCCCTTTTAAAGCAGTCGTGCCACCTCATGATGTGATCACGCTTAGGCTAAGCAAAAAGTAAAGAGGAAATGATTTAAAATAAGGAAGGCGAAAATCTAAGATTTTCGCCTTCCTTATTTTTTTAGTTTGATTGTCCTTAAAGTATCTAAAATTTAATAAAGGGTCTTATTCTGTACTTGTTTCAGAATCTTAGAGTTTTGTAAATCATAATTATAAATGGACACCCTGAAATAAATTCAGGGTAACGAGATAACTATTATGACGAAGAACGGATATACATTTTTCAGTAATCACCTTATTTCTTTAGAGTTTCCATGCAATTTATGAGTGCCCTGAAATTATGATAAGTAGCTTTCCAAATATGTCCTTTCAGGTCATCCTTAGTTTCCGGTCTGCTATCCAGTCCCCATTCATACCAGCCACCAAAACGCTCGTCCATAAAATAGGTGTTGGTATATTCCCATAACTTATTAAAATAGGAACGGTAATTATATTCGTCTTCAGGAAAATAATGATCCATAATAAGTAGTGTATTCAAACCTTCAGCCTGAGACCACCAGTTTTTATTTTTATTTACCAGCGTAAGATTTTTATCAGAACCAAAATAATAGCCCCCATCATAAAATCCACCCAATTCAGGATCCCATCCATTTTCCAGGGAATGATCTACCATCTTTTTACCTTTGACCAAGGTTTCTTCTGTGTCCTCACGCCCCAAAGCTTCGGAAGCTTCTAGCATCAAATAAGCCGTTTCAACATCATGTCCAAAAGAAACATGATCCAGATAATAGTGCTTTTCAATCACTTCTTTTGACTGATCATTAAAAGTAACCGGCGTCCAGTCCTTTTCAAAAAAGAGATTCATATAATTCTTGTCGCTTACAATAGTATCACGAATTAGTAATAGTAACTCCTCCAGTCTTTCTGCAACAAGATCATCCGGCCACACTTTATAAAGTTCCGTAAAGGCTTCCAGCAAATGTATAGAACTATTCTGATCCTTATAACCAACGTCTGAAGTGGAATCAAAACTGGAATCTCTTATAATTGGTGATCCATCCATATTTAAGGACTGGTAATATCCTTTACTAATTGAGTCATGGCTATGCTCTTCCAGCCAGTAAAAGGTCTTTTTGGCCAGTTCCAGCGCTTCTTCATTCTGCGATGCTCTGGCATAAGCCGCCAAACCATATAATCCAAAAGCGTTGCCATAAGCCGTTTTCTCTTCACCTTTTTTAGCAATTGGCTCCCCGGTTTTAGAAACCAGGTTATGAAAACCTCCATATTCCTTATCCCACATCACATCCCTTAAGAACTTAAATCCATGTTCGGCATACTGAAGGTAATTAGCATTTTCTGGAAATACTTCAGCAGCTACTGAATTGGTCCAGATATGCCTGGCCTGGGTCACGATCATTTTATCATGTTTTTCCCCCAGTTTGAAATCATAGGTGATTTCACTGTAATAACCTCCGTCCTCATTATCAATGGCCAGAGGATACCATTTATCAAGTAAATTTTCTTTAGCGTCTGTTTTCATTTCAGCGATGAATTCTTCATTCGAAGTATTATCCTGACAAAAAACAGTGCTAACCGAAAGAAACATGAGTCCTAAAAAGTATCGTATTTTCATAAAGGAATATTTTTCAGATTAAATATATAGCAATGATTTCAATAAGAAAGACGGCTGAAAATATCCTATGGGAAATAGATAAAAAAGTATTAAGTCCTGCTTCGTACATAGGCCTATTTTTAGTTTCTAATTTTAGATGATGCGAAATTTTATTTTACTCTTTTCAATTTTAGGCATAGCAAATATTTATGCTCAAAAAACTTCCGATTCTATAGATATTTTCAGGATTAATGACCTGGAATACCTGGAAAGACGGGGAGCAAACGTTATGCTTGCCCACGATTTTTATCCGGAAAGTCATCAGGGCGGAGTTGGCATTATCCAGAATGGGATTCGTGTCGCGACCAATGGAGATCTAAGGCTTGAACCTGCTCCCGGCCAATGGCAGCCTGTTCCGAAGGTTGGAGAGCGACAGCTAAATCGTGATACGCAGGAAATAAGTGTGCATATGAGCTATCCAGATCCTTCCAAAGACCGGACAGGATTTAATCCTATTATTTACCCCGAGCTTGATATGAGTTACGATCTTAAAATTGTGCCTCAGGGGAAATCTTTTAAAATTATAGTCGATCTCGATAAACCATTACCAGACGAATGGGTTGGAAAAGTAGGGATGAACATTGAATTTTTTCCCGGAATCCTTTTTGGGAAATCCTATTATATGGATGATGATTTCGGCATATTTAATATTCAGGCGAATGGTCCTGGAAAGAACACCAAAGAAGGGGACTTTCGTCTCAAACCAATGGCAACGGGAAATAAGCTCGTTATCGCACCCGGAACTCCAAAACAAACCATAAGTATTAAAAATTTAGGTGAAAATAGCTTGGAATTATTAGATGGCAGAGCTATTCATAGTAACGGCTGGTTTATAGTAAGATCGCTGGTACCCGCAGGAAAAACTAAAAATGCTATTGAATGGCTTATTACTCCAAATACGCTAAAGGACTTCATTTATTCCCCAGTAGTACAGGTTTCCCAGGTGGGTTACCATCCTGCCCAGGAAAAAATAGCGGTTATTGAAATAGATCCAAATGATAGCAGAAAAATAGAAGCAAAACTACTTCGAATTGATAATGAGGGCGGTTATACTGAAGTGATCTCTAAACAACCAGAAGAATGGGGCGATTTTCTCCGATATAAATATTATCAACTGGATTTTACCGAAGTGAAAAAACCGGGGATGTATGTTGTTCAATATGGCGATTATCAAACGGAAGCTTTTCAGATTAGTGAAGATGTTTATCAAAGGGATGTCTGGCAACCTACACTTGAGTATTTTTTACCAGTCCAGATGTGTCATATGCGCGTGAACGACCGGTATAAGGTTTGGCATGGCCTCTGCCATATGGATGATGCGCGAATGGCTCCTACAGATTATAACCATTTTGATGGTTATTTACAAGGTTCTGAAACTCTTACGAAGTATGAATCCGGAGAGCACGTGCCCGGAATAAATATTGGTGGCTGGCACGATGCAGGGGATTATGACCTTAGAGTGGAATCCCAGGCTTCAACGGTTCAGGGACTGTCTCATATTTATGAACTTTTCGGGGTAGATTACGACAATACCAGCATCGATGAAAATACCCGGATCGTAGAAATTCTTCAACCCGACGGCAAACCCGATATGTTACAGCAAATAGAACACGGTGTTCTTTCAATCGTTGGAGGTTACAAGTCTATGGGGCGTTTTTATCGCGGAATCATCGTGCCTAACAAAAGACAATACATTCTACTGGGAGACCCCGTAAATCATAGCGATAATAAGGTTTTTTCGAATTCTGAAGCAGATGAACAGATTCCTGTAGGCCTAGAGGGAGCTCCAGATGATCGCTGGGTTTTTACTGAAGAAAATCCGGGGAGAGAACTTTCTACCGCTGCAGCCCTTGCAGCTGCTTCTAGAGTTTTGAAAAATTCTAATCCAGAACTTGCTGAAGAATGCCTATCGATCGCCGAATCAATCTGGAACACACATAAGAAAGAATCATTTGTTCAAAAAAGCGAACTAGCCGTTGAAATGCTTCGAACTACTAATAAACAGGAATATTCAGATTTTCTTGTGAACAATTCGGAAGCAATAATAGCTAATATTAGCAATACCGGATGGATCGTCGGGCCTGCCCTACCGCTAATCCAAAATGATAATTTTAAGAATCAGATAAAGGCTGCTGTTCAGGAATATTATGAAGAGGTGGTAGAGTTAGGTAAAAAAACACCTTACGGAATGCCTTATGAACCGGATATTTGGGGTGCCGGCTGGGGAATTCAGAATTTTGGAATGAAACAATATTATTTCCATACGAGCTATCCCGAAATCTTTCCGAAGAAATATATGCTGAATGCCCTGAATTTTGTGCTTGGTTCTCACCCGGGCGTGAATACTTCCTCTTTCGCATCTGGAGTTGGCTCGAGATCATTAACCCAGGCCTATGGAGTGAATCGTGGGGAATTCTCGTTTATCCCGGGCGGAATTGGCTCCGGAACGGCATTAATAAGACCAGATTTTCCTGAATTACTGGAATGGCCATTTCTCTGGCAACAAACCGAATATGTTTTAGGAGGCGGCACTACAGATTATATCTTTTTAGTACTCGCTGCAGACCAACTTTTAAATCAGAATAAATGAAAAAAATGATCCTTTTTGTCGGATTGCTTGCCTCTGTTCTATGTTATGGGCAAACACCCGTAAATCCAAACACCGGTCCTGAAACAAAACAGTTGTTAGAATATATTTATTCCTTAAATGGCAAAATTTTAGCCGGGCAGCATAGTTATAACGAAGACCCCGATAAGTTTTATAATCTCGCCCAGGAAATTACCGGTAAATATCCGGCAGTCTGGGGAACCGCCTTTTACTGGAATGGGGAAAAAGATCCGGGAGAAAGAATTGTAAAAGCGACCATCAAAAAACATAACGAAGGTTCTATAATAACCCTTATGTGGCATGTGGGGAGACCATCCGAAAATCCTCCGTATGGCTGGAGTGAAAGTGTTCAGAATGAATTTAGTGATGAGCAATGGCAGGAATTGCTTACCCCCGATTCTCCTACACATACAAATTGGTTGAAGCAGGTAGATAATCTTGCACAGCATCTTAAAGAATTACAGAAAGCCGGGGTACCCGTTCTCTGGAGGCCCTATCATGAAATGAACGGAGTTTGGTTCTGGTGGGGGAATAATCCAGAGGCTTATAAAAAGCTTTGGAAAATGCTTTACGACCGTTTAACCGAATATCACCAATTAAATAACCTCATTTGGGTTTGGAATGCGAATGCTCCCCGTGATATTCCTTACGATGAAGCTTTTCCTTATAAGGATTTTTATCCGGGAGCTCAATATGTAGATATCCTGGCCACCGATGTTTATCATTATGATTACGAACAGAAAGATTATGAGGAACTTTTGGAACTCGCAGAGGGTAAACCTATTGCTCTTGGAGAAGTGGGTGAATTACCAAAACCAAACATTCTGGAAAAACAGCCAAAATGGTCCTGGTTTATGGTCTGGTCTAACTGGCTACAAACTGCAAATAGCCCGGAACGGGTAAAAGAGATATATAATTTTTCAAATACATTAACTAAAGATGAAATTAAGAATTAAGCATACATTAATCCTGCTACTATTTGTCACGGGTGTGGCTCAGGAAGTCTCAGCACAGGCTGAATTCGAGACCTGGGGCAACCTTACGGGAATTCGAACGGAAAACGGTTTTTTCGATTTTAACTCCAGTCTTGTGATTATAAATAAAAACGGTAACGAGTGGGAAACCCGGAAGGAAGGTCAGAAAACGGACTTTAAAAGGGAAAATGGAGTTAAAACCTTCAATTACGGAATGCGTGACATCAGCTGGAATCAAAAGCTTCAAACAACCGGAGAAGGAAAAGCCAATATTCAGGTAGATTTCACTTCCCCAAAAGACTCGCTTCTGCAGGGAGCGTATTTCAGAATAAAACTACCGGAAGCATTTGGCACAAACGCCAGTTTCAAAATTAGCAATCCCGAAAAGATTACTGTTTCAAATTTTCATTCAGAATTTAAAAATGCTGAATATAAAGCTCCTGTAAAATCTGTAACTGTCAATTCAGAAAACCGGGAAATCACAATTATCGTAAAAGAGGCCACCGAATTAATTATTACTTCTGGGGCAGACTCTCTAAATCCAGAATACCAGTTAAATTTTGCTATCGCAACTGGAAATATTGCAGCAAATAAAACTTATAAAAACTCCTTTGATATTGAAGTTTCCGGAGAAATGGATAATTCCCCGGTGACTTTGAAGCTTTATCCAGATCAGGAAGGAAATGCTTTTGATGGAATCGGAGGCAACTTTCGTTTACAAAATCAGAACGCAGATCCTCAGGTGATAGATTATGCACTGGAAAATTTACGGGTGGCCTGGAGCAGAGTAGAACTTCCATGGAAACAGTGGCATCCAGACCCTGACAAGGATCCAATAGCTGAGGCGAAAAAAGGAAAGTTAGATCCGAAAGTAAAAGCTTCCATGGAAATGGCGCAACGACTCGATGAAAAAGGTATTCCAGTGATTCTGGCTGCCTGGTTTGCCCCAGACTGGGCTATAATAGGTAAAAGAGCAGAGGGAGTCAATCTTGACGGAAGCCGGGGGAATCAATTAGATCAGTCCAAAAAGGAAGAAATTTATAAATCAATTACTGCCTATATTTTATTTTTAAAAGAAGAATATGGCGTGGAGACCGTGATGTTCTCCTTTAATGAATCGGACCTTGGAATTGATGTGAGACAAACGCCTGAAGAACATCAACAGTTAATAGAAGAACTTGGAAATTACTTTAAAAATGCCGGACTAAAAACCAAATTTCTTCTTGGAGATACGGCAGATGCCAATGGCTGGGATTTTACCACTCAGGCATCGATTAATCCAGAAAGCCTACCGTTTATAGGCGGTGTCTCTTTTCACTCCTGGAGAGGCTGGACTGATGAAAACCTTATAAAGTGGCATGATATTGCGAATCGTGTTGATGAACCTCTTTTTGTTGGTGAAGGTAGTATTGATGCAGGGGCATGGCGTTATCCGCAGATCTTTGAAGAGTCTACTTATGCCCTTGAGGAAATACGCATTTACCTAAAAATACTGAAAATAGCCCAGCCTTTGAGTATTCTTCAATGGCAGTTGACCTCAGATTATTCGGTGCTATCGGGCGGTGGAGTGTTTGGTAATGATGAAGAAGAATTACATCCCACACAACGCTTTTTTAATTTGAAACAACTGGGCACCACTCCTAAAGGACTAAACGTTATTCCTCTTATTTCTAAAGAAGAAATGATTACTGCTACTGCCCTCGGAGATCAAAAAAACGGTGAATATGCTCTTCATCTGGTGAATAAAAGCGCAACTAGAGAAATTACTATTATTGGAATTCCGGAAAGTGTAAGTTCATTTACCCTATATACTACTAATAGCAAGGAATCTTTTAAAAAAGGCAAATCATTAAAGCCGAAAAATGGAGAGCTAAAATTTGAAGCTGATGGAGCTAGTTTCATTTCTCTTTTTTCACGGTAAAACTAATATGCGAATAAATGTTTTAGTTGGAATAGATCAAATTCGCATTTAAAGCCTATGATTAAAATCATAGGCTTTTTTTTAGCTTATAAAATTAGTAAAAAGAAAAGCTTTTAACCAGTGACTATCCATTTAGGACAAACTTTCACTACCATTAATAGTTTCTCAATTTTCAGAGGGAAATAATTGTAAGTCTCCCTATAATGTCTGTAATCACTCAAAAATCTCTGTAATTCGGAAATTGCTATTTCAATTGTTGTTACTGAAGATTTTACGCCTTTTTAACTAGCTGTTCATAGTGATTATAACAAAAGAATGCCTGGCTAAGGAGTTCCTAAGGTGATTTTCTAGAGGTTTATTCTCAATTTCCTTGTGATTTTTATCACAACCCTTTTAGTTTTTACGAGATCAATAAATGGGATCCCTTTAACTTCCTTTACCTGAGTTACACACACTCAGCCCAATGAAAGGAACAAACTTTAAGAGAATACTTGTAATGACACCCAAAACCCCATCAACCTCTATTACGACATGACTTCGTTTTGGAACCAGAGCTTCATTGAACAAATCTTGAACCTCCTTAAAAACTGAAAAAACTTTTTATGGAAGTTCTCCTAGAAATCTCCAAATAGCTCGATTGGTTTTAAATGAGACTTTTAAAATCTTCCATCTCCTAGATTACTTACATGACTGCTGTGAGTGTTATTTAAGATATTAGCAGAAAGATTATAGAGGCTATAGAAATTAAATAGAGAGGATTGGTTGTTCTGGATTTTAGTCTAAATACTAGAAAAAACAACTTCAGCTTGAAAATAGGAAAATGCTCAGGATATAATAAGTAAGTACTTATATTCATATTATGATCAATTTAAATCCCTGAAAGTAAATAAGGTTAATGTAGAAAAATATTTATCTAATTCTAAAAAATTAAATAATTCCTATTAAAGTGTTGAAGTTTTTAAGTGAAGAATTGGTTCTAATGTTCCTTCTTTTCAATGATGGAAATTCCGTTCTAAAAACTATTAGGTTTAGGTAAATAATATGAGAATTCCAAAATGAAATGAAGGAATGGAATAGCAAGAGGGTAACGGGCCAAGCCCCGTTACAATCCATTCCCCCTTAGTTTTAAGTCTATTTGAGGTTTATTGCCTACAAATTGAATGAATTAGAAATTCTACTCTAAAATTTTTCACGGAAAAACCCTTCGAAGGCCTTATAAACGGATATATTTTTCACGGAAAAACAATATTTTAGAGTATCCCACTCACCCCATTTCCTTTCTCTTCGCAAATGCTACGTTTCAGAAAAAGAGGTTCATTCATAACGTCTTGGACCCAAGTCAAAAAAGTATGATGGATTTCTAAAGTACTTAATCGAAGAACTTTTATGACTTAAGTCCGCTGGATAGATTTCCATAATTAAGGGCTCACTGTAAAAGACCGATCAATCATTCATAATTCTCTGATCGTTCATAGCCTTACCTTTTGATGCCAAATCAATAGCATTTGAAATTAGCGGACTGCATAAAGCCGCTTCGCTTTTTATAAGTCCATTTCTAATTTCAAATCCTGAAATGCCGTCATGCATCAAAAGGTAATGCATACAGCTCTGAAAGAAGTAAATGATAAAAGGCATTATTAGTTTCATTTTGATCTGAATGCAAAATTCAATGAAGAGCAAAAGGAAAATGCGCCAGGTAAAAAAAGTAAATGATTTTGTAATTTAATTCATTCTTCAGCAATGCAATTACCATGAAATAGGATTCTTGTTTTTAACAAACAGAACTTTCTAAAAAGAAAGCACTAATTGTAAAAAGTTTGAGAATACACTTTTATCAATAAAACATTTTTTGGAGCATCTAGAATTTAGATATTCAGGATTACTCCGAAATTGCTATTTGAATGGATAAAAAATAGCTGAGAATTCATGATTGATGACTAGCGGAACATCAAATTGCTATAAATTAAACCTAATACAATGGAAAACATTTAAACGTTTAAATACGGCATTTTAAGGGCAATTAATGATTTTTTTATTCATCAGTATAATCATACATCAAAGGCTAGTTAAAAGCTAAGAAATAGCATCTAAAATCATCCTGAGATAGAAACTTTAATCCTGGACTCTGGTGCTTTTTTCAAAAGAATTAAATTTGTAAAAAATGCCTGCCAGTCATTTGGAAGTTTATTATTGTTTGCCTGTTTGTATTGTTTATCAAAGATTCCAGTACTTGTTCACTGGTAGTACAGTGCCAATACAGTAATGGTACACTGCTTGTCTTATAAATGCAACCAAGGCGCACCAGTGCCTGTGCATTTTTGATACAGCCTCTGTGCCACTAATCTGGTGTAAGAATAATTATTGATAAAAATGAATCGAACCAACAAATAATATTGAATAGATGATAAAAAAATGGGCATAGTTGCTATAATTTTGATTTCATTAAATGTCAAAGCCCAGGAAAACAAATGGGGATTAGAAGCTAATTTAAACCCATTTTTTCTTGGAGCCTTAAATTCAGAGAGCGATTCTAACGTAGAAAGTGAGGGCCTATCTGGAGGATATAATTTAGGTATTTCAATTAAATATAATACATCAGATTCCTGGCAGGTAGAAGGGGGAATGCAGTATTCGGAACAAACTTATAACGGTAAGGCACTTAGTTTTGTTGAAGAAGGATCACATTATCTTAGTGAATTAAGTTATATAAAAGTTCCATTACTAATAAATTATGGATGGCAATGGGATATAAAAAGGATACTAGGATATCTTTTGGTTTAGGTGGTCAATTTCTAAGCTTGAACGATTACTTTTTGAAAATTGAGGATCGTCTTCAGATTATAACCATTGAGAATGGTAAAAGAACACTCTATAATAAAAATGAAGATATGGTTAAAAGTGTGATTGAAGATGAATTTTTCTCAAAGCAAAAGCTCAGCTTGGTAGGACAGTTCGGTTTGGAAAAACAAATAACAGATTCATTTTCCTACAGTATAAAATTACGAACTGAATATGATCTTGGTTTGCTAGATAATAATAGTGCCTACAGTTATGAGTTATCTTATTTTAGAATAGGATTGCAATTTGGATTTCAATATAAAATACGTCCAAAATCAGCAAGATATATTGAGGGTATCATGTAAAATAAGAGTAACCCACGCGTTGTATATGCTCTACGCATTTAGTGAGTGTTTCTTTAAACCTCACCTTAGATTATTGGACATGCTTGCTCCACTAAAGGAAATAATTCCAGACCATTCCATTTAGAAACTAGGATTGAAATCGAAGAAAAAAATTTAACTCTCTTGCATAAAGCAGAAGAATTTTAATAAAAAAATTGATTCATTGAGTTTTAATTTATGAGGAAAAAGAGAGGAAGTATCTCTCTAATATACTAATCGCTAAGTGCCATAATTAGACATGTTTTCAACAAGCTAAAACAAACGAAACCGGATTTATCAAATTAACTAACAAAGACCTGCTGCCATCAGCCAATGCAATATTCCCTCTTTTTTGGAAAATCAGCTAATTGAAACTTCTTTACTAATATCTCCATTTTCTCCATCGAGTCTTTTTTGGAGAAAATCCATATCATCGCTCAATTTTCTCTCCACAACCTTTGCATAGATCTGGGTAGTAGAAAGTTTTTATGCCCTAAAATTTTCGATACTGTTTCAATAGGCATTCCGTTAAATAGAGCTACCGTAGCAGCAAAAGTATGCCTGGCCAAATGAAAAGTTACATGCTTTTTTACTTCACAAGCTATTGCGATTTCCTTTAGATATTGATTGACCTTTTGATTAGAGATCACAGGCAATAAAGAATCATTTACCTGGCAGCTTATATCGTTTTTATATTTTTCAATAATTGAAACGGCCTTTCTCAACAAGGGCACTTTTACAGAATTTCCATTTTTCATTCTTCTGGTTACAATCCATAGTTTGCCATTAATGCCAATAGTTAGATTTTCAGGTTTCAGTAAATTTAAATCTCCATAGCTTATCCCGGTATAGCAACTAAAAACAAATAAATCCCGTACCCTTTCCAATCTTTCTAATTCAAGATCTTTGTCTTCTATCTTCCTAAGATCCTCTGATGATAGAAATTCTCGCTCCCTGGCTTCTAAAGTAGATTGAAACTTTAAAAAAGGGTTCTTATCGATCCATTCCATCCGGTAAGCCAATGATATCATTTTCTTCAGTCGTTGAATATGCTTCATAACCGCATTATGTTGCAAATTCTTCTGATAATGTTTTGGCTTTAGAATCCTTAGAAAGTTTTCGAACTTCAATACGAAATTATAGTCTAACTCTTGTAGGTAATAATCCTTTCTACCAAACTCCTGTTTAATATTTCCGGATATAGTTCTGGCTGGTATTATAAAGCCGCCTAGTATTCGGCCTTAACTTTGAAAAACAAGTTGTATTATGGTATTCGAATATATCCTCCAAAGAGTACAATTTTTCAGTCTCCCCGAAGTATTTTTTCTTGATATTTTCCAGGGATCGAACCTTACCTTCTATCCTTAATTCCTGGTAATATTGAAAAAGCATAGAGTATTCCTGGTCTAGGAACTCATTGAGCTCTAAATCGAAAGCGTCAACGCCCGTTGATCTTTGCCTTTTGGAATCCCATAATTCTATGGCGATCTTACGCTTTAAACTAATGTTTAACTTTTTGTTATACAGTGATATACGAACATAAATAGGGGCTTCACCGCCCTTTGCTCTTTGGATGTGTATCCAAAACAGTACTGAAAATGTTGACGAAGTACGCATGATTTGACGTGTTTAGATGAAACATTAATATGAAAGTCAAATCAGTGATTACGCAGGTTTACGCCTTTCTAAGATAAGAATTTTTGTTGACAAAATGTTGACGATCTGCGTTTCAAAATGCTTGATTTCAGATGAATTCACATAATACCAAAAAAAAATTAAAACCTTGATAATCATAAGATTAACAAGGTTTTGGTTTGAGCTATACCCTTTCCAGTGGCCTCACCAGGAATCGAACCTGGATCTAAAGTTTAGGAAACTTCTATTCTATCCATTGAACTATGAGGCCATTGAACGAATTTATAAAAATCGGCATAGACTTCGCTACCACATAATTCTAAAATTTACAGTCTTATTCTATATCTTTAGACTTTAAGTTCGTTAAGTATGAAAAAATTAGTTTTAGCAGTTTTCTGTTTATCGATATTCAGCACTCACGCACAGAATATTGGACATGAAAAAAGCGCTTTTGCGCATACATTTTCAATTGTTGCCAGAGATACTGTCACCGGTGAAATGGCTGTAGGCGTTCAAAGTCACTGGTTTTCGGTGGGTTCTATAGTTTCCTGGGGCAAATCTGGTGTTGGAGTGGTTGCTACTCAATCCTTTGTAAATCCGGCCTACGGTCCTCAGGGACTTGAATTAATGGAAAATGGAATGCCTGCAGATATCGCGCTGGCTAAAATGGTAGATGAAGATGAAGGCCGTGCTTTCCGTCAGGTTGCATTTCTGGATATAAACGGAAATGTTTCTGCCTATACTGGTGATAAATGCGTTCAGGCTGCGGAAGATATACAGGGTAATAATTTTTCTGTACAGGCAAATATGATGTTAAATGAGAATGTAGTTCCTGCCATGGCAAATGCCTATGCTACAAATTCAGATCTTGCTTTAGCTGAAAGAGTGGTCACAGTGATGCTGGCCGCGCAGGAAGCCGGTGGTGATATACGAGGAAAACAATCTGCTGCTCTTATTGTCGTAGGTCCTGAAAAAACCGAAAAAAGCTGGGAAGATAAAAAAGTGGATCTTAGAGTTGATGATCACGAAACTCCGATCATGGAACTTGGGAGATTACTGAAGGTGCACCGTGCCTATGAGCATATGAACAAAGGAGATCTTGCTGTGGAAGCCAACGATATGGAAAAAGCACTTCAGGAATATGGTACTGCAGAAAAAATGTTTCCTGAAAACCTGGAAATGAAATACTGGAAAGCTGTAGCTCTTGCTAATAGTGGGAGAATGGAAGAAGCAAAACCAATTTTCAAGAAAGTTTTCGCTGCAGATGAAAACTGGAAAGAAATGACCAAAAGATTGCCTGCATCAGGACTTCTGAATATTTCAGAAGAAGAATTAGATACACTTACTAAATAAGATAGCCATATGATAAAATTGATAAAATTTAGTTTTTTAAGCCTTCTGTTCATAGCCTTCATCGCTTGTGAGGAGACTAAAAAAGAAGAAGAGAAAACTTCCGAAGAAAAAGAAACCATAAGCACTGCGAATTCGATGAAAACGAATATGGCAGCAGGCAGTGAGCTTAAATACAATCCTGCTCATGGCGTAGAAGGTCATCGTTGTGAACTACCGGTAGGAGCTCCTCTTACAAGTGAGGGAAACACTCCGGCCCAACCTATGACCACTAGCCCTGTTAGAATGCAGAGCGCCACTCCAACGATTAATCCTCCACACGGGCAACCTGGGCATGACTGTTCAGTAGCTGTGGGTGCTGAGCTCAATTAATTCTAAAATCCGAAATTTTTACACATCCATTTCGACAGAAGTTCTATGATGGACAAGCATCGTAATTTCTATACCGAAGTCCCGATTAGTGATCTGGCTATTCATGAACTTTTTCGAGACAGAAGCAATTTTCAGGAGGTTCCACCAACTTGGCATGTCTTGGTTGCAGATATTCGGGATTCTACCAAAGCAGTCAACGAAGGCAGGCATGAAGAAGTGAACCTGGTAGCTACCGGCTGTGTGATCGCTATACTAAATTTGTCCATTTCTGAAGGGATCACCGTTCCATTCTTTTTTGGAGGCGATGGAGCTACTTTTTTAATACCTGATAGTATAACTACCAAAGCTTTATCTGTTCTTGAGAAACACAACAGGAACGTTCAGAAGAATTTTAAATTCGAACTTTCATTGGGAACTTATCCTGTGAAAGATCTTTATCGGGATGGGATCGAATTAAAGATAGCTCGCGTAAGTACTACAGAATCTCTGGTGATCCCGATTATCATGGGTCAGGGATTACTAATTGCAGAAAAGCTTATCAAAGAAAGACCTGAATCCCCGCAAATCGAAGAAGATCAAATTTCTCTGAATCTATCCGGGATGGATTGTAAATGGGACAAAATCAAACCACCATTGGAAAACCAGGAAGTTTTAAGCCTTCTTATAGCTGGATGCGGTGATGCTAACTACCCGGAAGTTTATTCAGATATTCTCGAAAAGCTCAACG
>CESL01055300.1_pt1 | contig 42258 bp, 36 predicted proteins | sample 531221 | NCBI WGS metagenome assembly CESL01 (sample SAMEA2622197, study PRJEB7988) | marine metagenome | biome: marine biome (ENVO:00000447); feature: mesopelagic zone (ENVO:00000213) & marine oxygen minimum zone (ENVO:01000065); material: "saline water (ENVO:00002010), including plankton...
TCGACCTCGGCGCCGCTGCGCCAGCCCTTGCCGTCGATCACCTGTTCGTTGGCCAGCACGGTCATGTCGACCGGGTCCCAGTTGACCTCGCTCTCCTTGCGATAGACGAGGCCCGCTTCGTAGAGGTCGATGAACAGCGCCTGCTCGTGGCCGTAATAATCCGGCTCGCAGGTGGCCAGCTCGCGGCTCCAGTCGAGCGCGAAGCCCAGCCGCTTCAGCTGCGCTTTCATGTGTTCGATATTGGCGCGGGTCCAGCCGCCGGGGTGGACGCCCTTTTCCATCGCCGCGTTTTCGGCCGGCATGCCGAAGGCGTCCCAGCCCATGGGGTGCAGCACTTCGTGCCCGATCGCCTTCTTGTAGCGCGCCAGCACATCGCCCATCGTGTAATTGCGCACGTGGCCGATGTGGATGCGCCCCGAAGGATAGGGGAACATCTCGAGCACGTAGCTCTTGGGCTTGGCGGAATTGCTGTCGGCGCGGAAGGTCTGCGCCTGGTCCCACGCATTTTGCCAGCGCGCATCGGCGCTGGCCGGATCGAAACGGGTATCGCTGCTCATAGGCAGCCGCGTTTACGGATTTTGCCGGCTATTGGAAGGCGCTTTTCAGGCCAGCGCCCGCCAATGCCTGCGCAGGTCAGCCCATCGCTTCGCGGCGCAGTTCGCGGGCCTTCGTCAGGATGACGTCTTCCAGCTTCTGCACGGTTGCTGCCTGCACCGGCGCATCGACCCATGTCCCGCCCTGATTGACCTGGCGGCTTGCTGCAACGCGCAGGGCATCGGCACGCAGATCCGAATCGAGGATGGTGACGGTCATCTTCACCCGTTCGCCCGGATTGCTGGGGTTGGCGTACCAGTCGGTCACGATCACGCCGCCATTGCTGTCGGCCTGCAGCAGCGGTGCGAAGCTGACCGCATCGAGCGCGGCGCGCCAGAGATAGGAGTTCACGCCGATGGTGGTGACCTGTGAGGCTGCGACGTCGGCACGCGGCCGTTCGCGCCCGCCACCGCATGCCGCGAGGCCAACCGTGGCTGCGATCGCAACGGCGAAGGTTGCGGGGCGGCGGATGTTTGCGAAAGCGCTCATGTCGGTCCTTGGTATCCTGCAGGTTTCTTGGCTCTATAATGCCTGCACGCCTCGGAGCAAGGCAAACGGGCCAGCGGCCCACACAGTCTCCAGCGCGTGAATATGGCCTTAATTCATTGCCCGGGAACAAGTTAGGGTTCGCGTGCTTGTGGAAACTGGGCAACACTTTCTGTCAATTACCACCAGGGTTTGTGGAAAAGCTGGCCAAGGCATGGGCGAGTGGTAGGATGTTTGCCGGAGTAGAGGGAATCGCCTGCGCCTTTAATGCAGGAGTCAGGGACCGTTCAGCGGATTTCTGGCTTACTGGTGCAGCAACATAGGAAAAGAAATTCGGTGGCACATTCGGTCAAAAACCAGAGCAAGGCGCGGTTCGTACCCGTGGCGCTGGTTGCTGCCGGTCTGGCCCTTTCCATTCCCGCTGCCGGCCTTGCCGTCGTTCAGACCAGTGCTGCCGCGGAACTTCCCGAAGACATCGCCTACCTGCCCTTCACCCCGGCCAAGATCGATCCGCAGCTTGCTGCGCGCGTCGCTGCCGTGATGGGGGAAAAGGGCCTTCGCTTCACCCCGGCCAGCAAGCCGGGACTGAGCAAGGACCGCACCGTCACCGTGGCCGTCCGGGTGGACGATGCAACGGCCCGCGCGATTTCGATCCGCAGCGGCATCGATTCGGTCGGCACCGCCGGTAACCGCGAACGCGTTCTTGCGGTCAACCCGACCAGTTACAACCTCGGCGTCGCCCGCGGTTACCAGAGCTTCTCGCAGCCCACGCAGCCCAAGACCGTTTCGGTCGGCCTGCGCGACATGGGCATGCCCGATCTGGCCGCCTTCGCACCGGACAAGAGCGAGAAGGCCGACAAGCCGAGTCGCTTCAATTCGCGCGTCGCGATCAACCGGGAAGACAGCGGCACCCGTTCACTGCGCACGCCTGACGGCCTGCCCGGCCAGAGCGTGGATCTCAGCACATCCTATCGCGTGATCGGCAACGTCAACGTGACGGCTGGCGTTCGCCTGTCGAAGGATAACAACCGCCTTGCCCCGCTGACCGACGGGGTCGAAGACGATCAGGCCGTTTACGTCGGCACCCGCGTCAACTTCTAGGCACTACCGGAAAATACGTCTGCATCCTCGCCCGTCTGGGCGAAAGGACTTGGCGCGTCGTGCATCCCTCGCTTAAGTCGTGGCAACGCTACGGAAAGCTTGGGAGAAAGATCATGACACGTGTGGCCATCGTTACCGGGGGCACGCGCGGAATCGGCCGCGCCATCTGCGAACGCCTGCGCGACGAGCGCGAATTCACCGTCATCGCGAATTATGCAGGCAATGACGATGCGGCGCGCAAATTCACCGATGAAACCGGCATTGCGACGATCAAGTTCGACGTCGGCGATTTCGACGCGGTGCAGGATGCCTGCGGCAAGGTGGCGGAAGAACACGGCCCGATCGACGTCGTCGTCAACAATGCCGGCATCACCCGTGACGGCACGCTGCTAAAAATGAGCTACGAAGACTGGGACGCCGTGATGCGGACCAATCTTGGCGGCTGTTTCAATCTCGCCAAGGCGACCTTCTCGGGCATGAAGGAACGCGGCTGGGGCCGGATCGTCAACATCGGTTCGATCAACGGGCAGGCGGGCCAGTATGGCCAGGTCAATTATGCTGCGGCGAAGAGCGGCATCCACGGCTTCACCAAGGCGCTGGCGCAGGAAGGCGCGCGTTTCGGCATCACCGTCAACGCCATCGCCCCGGGCTATATCGACACCGACATGGTCGCCGCCGTGCCCGAACCGGTGCTGGAAAAGATCGTCGCCAAGATCCCCGTCGGCCGGCTGGGCAAGGCGAGCGAAATCGCCCGCGGCGTCAGCTTCCTATGTTCCGACCATGCCGAATTCGTCACCGGTTCGACCATGAGCATCAACGGCGGCCAGCACATGTATTGATCGGCGGGAGGGCGGACCGCGAAAGGCATCCGCCCTCTCCCATCACGACACGTAAATGCCTGCGACTTTCCACGCGCCATCCTCGCGCACCAGCGAGATCGTTTCGACCACGCCTGCGCGATTGGCAAAATCCGTGTGGAACTTCACGATGGTGATGCCCTGCGGCGACGGCACATCGTCCTGCCCGATATATTCGCGCGACAGCGTCTTCCCTAGGCCGGACTGAACTTTCTCCGCCGTATCGCTCCAGAGCTTCAGCGTGTTGGCTTTGCGAAACGAGGATGCTGTGGCGGCATAGCTCGCCTCCCAGTCGCCCGCATCGAGCAACGCAAGCCAGGCCCGCGCGGCGCTTTCAACCTCGGCATCGCTGGGTGACGATTGGGTTGCCCCGCCCGCATTGTCGTTCTGGACGATCGCGGGGACGAGAAACAGTGCGGCTGCGGCGAGGGTAAGCATAATGACAACTCCTGCAAGGATCGGACGGCGGGCGGGCATGCCTGCCGTTGCCCCGCCATCGTCATCGCTTTGCCAGCTGCCGACATCCCCCAAATCTCTGGATACAGGTTTTTCGGGGGCCAGCCCTTCGCGTTCCAGCACCAGCCGGGCCGCCTCGCGGCTGCTGGTGACTTCCAGCTTGCGGCGCGCGGCGCGCAGGCGTTCGTTGATCGTATGAACCGACAGCGCCAGTTCGCTCGCCGCGGATTTCGCATCATGCCCGCGCACCATCAGGCGCAGGGTCTGCTTTTCCTTGTCGGTGAGTTCGTCATAGCCGTCAGCCATGCCTGAAACCTAGGCGCAGCACGGTTCACCGCACACCCCAAAAAAATCGTATCGGGCCCGGCCCCGGCGATGTAAGGGGCCGCCGCTTATGGAAATGCCCCCGTACCATCCGCCGAAAAAATACTCCGTCCGGATCGACGGCCATCGCACGTCGATCAGTCTCGAGCCCATGTTCTGGGAGATGTTGACCGCAGCGGCTGCCGCGCGCAGCCTGTCAATCAACGCGCTGGTCGCCCAGATCGATGCCGAGCGTATCCGCGCCGCGACGCCGCCGGGCCTTGCCGGGGCAATCCGCATCTGGCTCGTTACCCATGAAAGGGGCGGCTGGATCGCTCCAACCGCCCCTTAGGACTCTCGTCCTCTCCAACTGGAGTAAACGGGTCAGTAATTGGCCGGCGGATCGCTGGCGGGGAAGCTCTGATCGCTTTCCTCGTCAGCCTGCGTCCATTTGCGGCCCGAACTGTCGCGCATGGATTCCGGACCAGCGTCGCGCACCGAGGCATTGCCCTGATTGCCGGAAAAGGCCGGCTGCGACTTGTTCTTTTCGTAATAGCGATAACCGGCATATCCGAGCCCGCCGAGGGTCAAAAGCTTGAGTAGCATGACAAAACTCCTTTGTTGCTGACCCAACGCCCGTCATCGCGGAAAGGTCCGCACCCGCTGCCTCAATCGTCGCCAACCCGTTCGATATCCGCGCCGACAAGCTGGAGCTTCTCTTCCAGCCGCTCGTAACCGCGGTCGAGGTGGTAGAGCCGGCGCACCGTCGTCTCGCCTTCTGCAGCGAGGCCCGCGATCACCAGGCTCATCGAGGCGCGCAGATCGGTCGCCATGACTTCGGCGCCGGTGAGCTTCACCGGTCCGCGCACGATTGCCGTGCGGCCTTCGGTTTCGATGTCCGCCCCCATGCGCGCAAGTTCGGGCACATGCATGAAGCGGTTCTCGAAAATCGTTTCCTTCAGCACGCTGGTGCCTTCGGCCCGGGTCAGCAGGCTCATCAGCTGCGCCTGCATGTCGGTGGCAAGGCCGGGGAATGGCGCGGTGGTGAGGTTGTGGGCCTTCAGCGGCCCACTGGCGCGCACATCGATCCCCTTCTTGTCGCTCTCGATCTCGACGCCGATATTGCGCAGCGCGTGGAGGGTGGAGCCCATGTCTTCGGCTTCCGCGCCTTCCAGCCGCACGTCGCCGCCGGTGATCGCCGCAGCGCAGGCATAGGAGCCTGCCTCGATCCGGTCCGGCATCACGCGATAGGTCGCACCGTGCAGCCGCTTGGCGCCGTGAATCGTCAGTTCGGACGTGCCGATACCTTCGATCTCCGCACCCATGGCGGTAAGCAGCCGGCACAGGTCGACGATTTCCGGTTCGCGCGCGGCATTGATCAGCCTGCTGGTGCCGTTGCACAGCACCGCCGCCATCAGCGCATTTTCCGTCGCGCCGACCGACACGATGGGGAAATCGAAATCGCCGCCGGGCAGGCCGCCGTCGGGCGCGCTCGCCTTCACGTAACCCTGCGCCAGTTCGATATGCGCGCCGAAGGCTTCCAGCGCTTTCAGATGCAGATCGATCGGGCGGTTGCCGATCGCGCAGCCGCCGGGCAGCGACACGGTCGCCTCGCCCATGCGCGCCAGCATCGGGCCGAGCACGAGGATGGAGGCGCGCATCTTGCGCACCAGTTCGTATGGCGCGACGGTGCCGGTCAGCCGCGTCGCTTCCAGCGTGACCACGCGGCCGAAATCTTCCGGTCGCTGGCCCTGGATCGTGTGCGCCACGCCGAACTGGCCCATCAGGTGCTGGAACCCGTCGATATCGGCCAGCCGCGGCAGATTGCGCAGCGTCACCGGCTCTTCGGTCAGCAGCGCGCAGGGAATCAGGGTGAGCGCGGCATTCTTCGCGCCCGAAATCGGGATGGTACCGGAAAGGCGATTGCCGCCGCGAATGATCAGTTTGTCCATGCCGCTTCCTTAGAGAAGGCAGCGCCGCTGGCAAGCGTCACGCCGCTGTCGCATCACGGCAGCGGGCCAGGACCGCGCATGCCGCATAACCTATGTCGATTGACCCGATACCGCTGGCGACTTACCCCCTGCAGCCATGAACCAGCACAAGCCAATCAAGAAAGCCGTCTTTCCCGTCGCCGGGCTGGGCACGCGTTTCCTCCCCGCGACCAAGGCGATCCCCAAGGAGCTGCTGCCCATCGTCGACCGCCCGCTGATCCAGTATGCGGTGGACGAAGCGCGCGAGGCGGGGATCGAACAGATCATCTTCGTCACCGGCCGCGGCAAGACCGCAATCGTCGAACATTTCGACATCGCCTACGAACTCGAACACACGATGCGCGAACGCGGCAAGGACCTCTCGGTGCTGGAGCCGACCCGGGCGACGCCGGGCGACATCATCACCGTGCGCCAGCAGGTGCCGCTCGGCCTCGGCCATGCCATCTGGTGCGCCCGCGCCATCGTGGGCGACGAACCCTTCGCCATCCTGCTGCCGGACGAGCTTATGGTGGCGCAGAAGGGCGGCGGGACCGGCTGCATGAAACAGATGGTCGATGCCTATAACGAAGTCGGCGGCAACCTCATTTCGGTGCTGGAAGTGCCGCAGGAAGCCGTCTCCAGCTACGGCGTCATCGCGCCGGGCGAGGTGAAGAGCGAGACGCTGACCGAAGTCACCGGCCTCGTCGAAAAGCCACCGGTGGCCGAAGCGCCCAGCAACAAGATTGTTTCGGGCCGTTACATCCTCCAGCCCGAAGTCATGCGCCTGCTGGAAGACCAGGAAAAGGGCGCGGGCGGTGAAATCCAGCTGACCGACGCCATGGCCCGGATGATCGGCAACCAGCCCTTCCACGCCGTGACCTTCGCCGGCCGCCGCTTCGACTGCGGCAGCAAGACCGGCTTCGTCGAAGCGACCCTGGCCCTCGCCATGGAACGCGAAGACATGGGCGCGGAAGTACGCGCGATGGCGGAGCGCTTGCTGGGCGAGTAAAAGGGCAAAGAAGGGGGCGCCGCGGCGCCCCCTTGCTCCCTTCTAGCTGGCTTTTTTACTCAACCTCGGCGTCGTCCTTGGCGGAAGCCTTCTCCGGCTTCGCCTTGCCCTGCGGTTTAGTCGCCTCTTCTGCCGGTTCGTCCTGCACTTCGGCGAGGCGAAGCGACGTTTCGGCTGCTGCGGGCCCCTTCACGAGATTGTCCAAGGACGAACCGTCGAGGCCCAGTTCCTTCATCAGGCCGTCCAGCACGGGCGCCTGCGCCCGATAGGCAAGCGCTGCGCTCACCGCATCGCTTGCAAGGTTGCCCGAACCGTTTCCGGTGGTCGACGTCCCGCTCTTGCCATTGCCGTTGGTCAGCCCGTCCACCTGGACGATCCTGATCGAATCGATCGCTTCCATGGGCTTTGCGCTTTCGCGGATGACTTCGGGCAGCACGTTCAGCAGCGCAAGCTTGGTCTGCAGGCTGATCTGGTCGGACGACAGGAGGTTGGCCGCCTCGTTGATCGCCCTCTGACCCGCAGCTTCGACCTCGAAACGCACGCGGGCGGCTTCGGCGCGCAGCTTTTCGGCCTCGGCCTCGCCTTCCGCTTCGCGGCGGGCGGCCTCGGCGCGGTTGGATGCAGCATCCTTTTCGGCTTCGGCATCGACGCGGATCTTGATGGCGTCGCGTTCGGCCTGCTTCGACGCTTCGATCAGTTCGATCTTCTTCTGGCGTTCGGCGATCTCGCTTTCGCGTGAGGTAGCGACCTGTTCTTCCGCGGCCACCGCCTTGGCGCGGGCCTCGTCGGCGTCGGCCTTGGCCTGGCTTTCCTCGCGGCTCTTGTTCTGAACGGCGATCTGCTGCTCCTGTCGCGCGATCTCGAGCGCGCGCTGCTGGTCGATCCGCGCTTCCTCGACAAGCCGGTCGGCTTCGATCTGCTGGGCATCGACCTGCTTCTTCGCTTCGATCCGAGCGGCATCCGCCTCGCGGTTGCGTTCGGCCTGTTCGCGGGCGATCTCGGCCGATTGCGCCGCGCGCCGGACCTCGACTTCACGCTCCTGCTCCAGGCGCGCATATTCCTGATCGCGGCTGATCTCGAAAGAGCGCTGGCTCGCCTCGAGGTTCTTTGTCTCCATCTGGACGCGGGTGTCCTGCTCGATATCGTTGCGCAGTTTCTTGCGCGCTTCGATCTGCTCGGTCAGCTTGGTCAGGCCTTCCGCGTCGAAGGCGTTGTTGGCGTTGAAATGTTCGATGCTGGTCTGGTCCAGCCCGGTGAGCGAAACCGATTCCAGTTCGAGCCCGTTCATGGCGAGATCGTTGGAACTCGCCTGCTGCACCTTCTGGACGAAGTCGGCGCGCTGCTCGTGCAATTCGTTCATGGTCATGCCGGCGGCGACGGAGCGCAGGGCATCGACGAACTTGCCTTCGACCAGATCCTTCAGCGCCTCGGGCACCATCGTGCGCTGTCCCAGCGTTTGCGCGGCCATGGCGATCGCGCCCGCATCGGGCCGCACACGGACATAGAATTCGGCCTTCACGTCGATACGAAGGCGGTCCAGTGTAATCAGCGCTTCGGTGTCGCGCCGCACCACGGCCAGCACCACGGTGTTCATGTTGACCGGCATCGTTTCGTGGAACACCGGCAGCACCAGCGCGCCGCCGTTCATCACGACTTTTTCCCCGCCCACGCCCGTGCGTACGAAAGCGACTTCCTTCGAAGCGCGGCGGTACAGCCGTGCAATTGTCAGCCCGACGACCAGAATGAATACGACGACCGCACCAACCGGTACCGCCAGTTCTACAAGATTATTCAATTACCCCTCCTTGAAGAAATCAATCGGGCGACAGGCGGCGCTCGGCCAGCGCTGTCGCGTAAAAACTGCCGCCTTCGCGGCGAACCAGCAATACTTCGTCCCCGGCGTGCATCTCACTGGCCGTGTCGTGCGGTTCGACCATGACGTGATGCGGATGGCCGTAGTGATCGCGAACCTGGGCGCGGGCGGGCGATCCGCTGCGCGCAGTTCCATCGGTGATCCGTGCTCGCCGACCCAACAATGCATCGAGAGAGACCGCAGTCGTCTCATCGCGCGGCAAGATTGCCCCGAGCGGTCGCGCCAGAACTCCGGTAACGGGTAATGCGGCAATGCCCGCCATGACTGCAGCGAGCCAGCGGTCCAGCGGCGCTCCGAGCAGGCTGTCGGCCAGCGCCTGACCACCTACGCCGATACCGGCGAACAGCAGCAGAAAAAGTGCGAGCCAGATTGTTAGGGGGACCCGCCCGATACCGAGGAGGGTGAAAATGCCATCTATCGGCCCGGAAGAAATCGCGGCATCGCCATCGATATCGGCGTCCACATCCGCCCCGCCAAAGACATCGCCAAGACCTACCAACTGGATCGCCGCCAGCGCCAGCATCACCGCCAGCGCGACGGCGAAGGGCAGGTTATGCGGCTCGAAGATGGTCATCCCCCTGTCCCCCTGATGGCGATGCTCGTTTCTGTCCTTTTTACGGTGCTTTAGGCGTAGCAACCGGGCACGCTCAGCGATAGCAAATTCGCGGCGCGGATGCAGCGTACCGGAAGAAGGTGGCGGATTTCCTACAAGCGCTTGGCCTGCTAGCTTCACGGCAGCTCTTTCCTACCGTCCATCACCCGCGGGCGCGCCCAGTCTGCCAGGCCGCAAGTTTACTCGGGCGCGTCGTAAGCCGACATATCGCCTGCGCAAGCCGACATCCGGTTCGCACAAGCTGACGCCGTTTCTGCATAAGCCGACGCCGTTTCGCGCAAGCTGACGCGATCCTGCGCAAACCGCCAGGTTTTTGCCCCTGGACTGTGTAACACCCGGTCCATGTCTCGGCCCATCGCGGCGCGAAGCGGAACAGCTGCCGGGCGAATCAGGCCGGGGTGAAGCGCAGCGGCAGGGTCTTCAGCCCGCCGACGAAGGTCGATCTGCTGCGCGCCGGTTCGCCTGCCAGCTCGACCGTCTCGATCCGGTCGAGCAGCGTCTCGAACAGGATGCGCATCTCCAGCCGGGCGAGGTGGAGGCCGAGGCACTGGTGTGCGCCCGCGCCGAAGGCGAGGTGCCGGTTGGGGCTGCGCGCGGCATCGAAGCGGCGAGGATTCTCGAAATGCGCCGGGTCGTGATTGGCGGCGACATAGTTCATCATCAGCCAGTCGCCCTTGGCGATGGGCTGGCCGCCGACCTCGGTATCCTCGGCGGCAGTGCGCATGAAATGCTGGACCGGCGTGGTCCAGCGGATCGCCTCTTCGACGATACCCGGCAGCAGGCTGCGATCGGCGCGCACCCGGGCCCATTGCTCCGGATCGCGCGCCAGGGCGAGCATGGCGCCTGCCGTACTGGCGCTGGTCGTATCGTGCCCCGCGGCGGCCAGGATGATGTAATAGCCCATCATGTCGCGGTCGTTCAGCGGCTCGCCGTCGATCACCGCATTGGCGATGGTGCTGGCGACATCCGCGGTCGGGCTGGCTCGGCGTTTCGCGGTGAGCTTGGCGAAATAGGCTTCGAAGTCCTTGACCGCGCCTGCCACCAATTGCGTGATCGCCTCGGGCGGCAGGTCCTTCATGCCGGACTGGTTGAGATCCTCGTCGGACCCGCCGAACATCTGCTGGGTCAGCATCAGCATGCGCGGCTCGTCTTCCTCCGGCACGCCCAGGATCTGCATCACCACATGCAGCGGATAGGGCGCGGCCACCGTCTTGACGAAGTCGGCTTCCCCTTCGCCTGCCAGCAGGCGTTCGACCGCTGCGTGCGCGATGGCGCGAATCTCGTCTTCGACCGTGCGCAGGTTCTTGGGCATGAACCATTCCTGCGTCAGCTTGCGGTATGTCATGTGGATCGGCGCATCGAAGGTCACCAGGCTGGCAACCATATGCTCGCTCCCGCCGCTGAACGCCTTGGCGAATTCGATGCCCTCGGTCAGGCTGAAGACCACGGTATGCGGATTGTTGAGGAAGGTGGCATTGTCCTTCGACATGCGCATGACGTCGTCGTAGCGCGTGACCAGCCAGAACGGCGGGTGGACGCCGCCGTCCTCTGGCTCGACCCAAGCGACCGGCGTTTCGGCGCGCAGGCGGTCGAAGGTATCGAGCAGTCCGTCCCACTCGGCATAGCTGGACGGGTCGATGACCTGCCGGGCGGTAGCCGGGTCCAGCCGGGGCCTTTCCTGCGTGGCCATCAGGCCTGCTCGGTCTCGATCTCCGCCTTGGCGAGATATTCATCGCGCAGCTCGCGCTTGTAGAGCTTGCCGTTCGCCTCGCGCGGCAATTGCGGGCGGAAATCGAACTGCTTGGGCATCTTGATCTTGGACAGGCTCGGCGCCAGAAAATCGCGCAGTTCCGCCTCCAAGGCGTCGCCTGCGGCCTCCATGTCCATCGGCTGGATCACCGCCACCACCTTCTCGCCGAAATCGGGACAGGGCGCGCCGATCACCGCGGCATCCATCACCTTGTCATGGGTGACGAGCAGGTTCTCGATCTCCTGCGGATAGATGTTCACCCCGCCCGAAATGATCATGTGGCTCTTGCGGTCGGTCAGGTAGAGATAGCCGTCAGGATCGAGATGCCCGATGTCGCCCAGCGTCATCCAGCCCTTTGGATGCATCGCCTCGCGCGTCTTGTCGGGATCGTTGTGATAGGTCGGGATATTCTCGTTCTCGAAGAACAGCAGCCCGTCCTGCCCGGCCGGTACTTCCTCGCCATCGGGATTGCAGACATGCAGCGTGCCATGGATCGCCTTGCCCACGCTGCCGGGGTGGTCCAGCCAGTCCTCGGCCTTGATCAGCGTCATGCCGATCCCTTCCGACCCGGCGTAATATTCGTTGATGATCGGGCCCCACCATTCGATCATCTCGCGCTTGATCGGGACGGGGCACGGCGCGGCGGCGTGGAGTGCGCGCTTGTGGCTGGACAGGTCGTAGCGGGTGCGAAGTTCGGGATCGAGCTTGAGCATCCGGACGAAATGCGTGGGCACCCACTGGCTGTCGGTCACGTGGTGTTGCTCGATCGTGGCGAGCGCGAGTTCGGGATCGAATTTCTCCATCACCACCACGGTGCCGCCCAGGCGCTGCGCGGTGGTGCACCAGCCAAGCGGCGCGGCATGATAGAGCGGCGCGGGGGAGAGATAGACCATGCTGCCATCTGCCGGCATGCCCGCCCCCATGACTGCCAGTCCGACCAGCGGATTGACGGCCTGGATGTCCTCATCCGCAGGCGGCGCAGGCTTCACCCCTTTGGGCCTTCCGGTCGTGCCGGAGGAATAGAGCATGTACTGGCCCGGCGCCTGATCCGCGATCGGCTCCGCAGGCTGCGCCGCAAGGGCCGCATCGTAATCCTCATCGCCTTCGCCGCCGACAATCAGCAGCGGCAGATCGGCGCAGTCGCCGCGGATCCCCTCGATGACATCGGCGAACTTGCGGGTCGTCAGCAGGAATTTGGCGTTCGCATCCTTCAGAATATAGCAGATCTCGGGCGCGGTCAGCCGGGTGGAAATCGGCACCATCATCGTGCCCGCACGCTGAGAACCCCAGACGACCTGCAGATAGTGGGAGTTATTCTCCATCAGCACGGCAAAATGATCGCCGCGCTTCAAGCCCCGCGACCGCAGCAGTTGCGCAAAGCGATTGGCGTAATCGTCCATCTGGCCGAAAGTTACGGTCTCGCCGCTGGGGGCCATGATGATGGCGGGATGGTCCGGTCGCGTCTGCGCATGGGCGATGGGGTGCATTGGCTTGCTTTCTCCTCTCCGGCGGCCCCCTTCTCGACGAGGGGACTCTTCCAGTTTCGAGAAGAAACCTACCTAACCCATCCGCACGGGCAAGAAAAAAGGCGGCAGGATCGCTCCCGCCGCCTTTTTTGCGAAGCCCGAAGGCCCGAAAATCAGTTGTCGTCGCCGTCGCCCTGGCCGCCCGTGCCCGTCGCAAGAGCGAATGCACGCTGAGCTTCCGATTCGACCATGTAGGGAACCGGGTTCACGGCCTGGCCATCGACGCGGACTTCATAGTGAAGGTGAGGGCCGGTCGAACGACCGGTCGAGCCGACATAGCCGATGATGTCGCCCTTCTTGATGCGGGTGCCAGCCTTTACAGCGATATCCGACATATGTGCGAAGCGGGTCTGCAGGTTCGCACCGTGTTCGATCGAGACATATTTGCCGTAGCTGGAGAACCATTCGGCCTTGCTGACATAGCCATCGGCGGTAGCATAGATCGGTGTGCCGACGGGTGCGGCCAGATCGACGCCCTTGTGATTGCGACGTCCGCCCAGAACCGGATGGGTGCGCATTCCGTAATCGCTGGTCAGCTTGGTGTTATCGAGCGGCATGCGCGAGGGAACCGAAACGCTGGTCGCTGCCGGAGTAGCGCGATCCAGATTGTCCCATTGTGCGAACAGCTGCTTGAACTGGGCATCTTCGCCGGTCTGGGTAGGAGCAGCCACCTTGCTCATGTCGATCGCACCGACTGCAGCAGCGGTGTTGGTTTCCTGCGCCTGAGCCGGAGCTGCTGCGATGCCGAAACTGGCCACTACTGCGAGAGCAAGCGTATTGCGCTTGGTGATCATGCTAACCCGTCCATCTGGCGCTTTGCGCGCCTTTCGATCCTGAGTGAACCCGACGTCCCGTGTCGAACCCACCTTTTAAGTCACTGCCGGAACCCCCCGGCGTCTCGTGAGTTCGAGTTATCGGTGAAAAGGTTAATCAGGCAATACCCGCGTAATAGTCGCGCGGCAGGCCGCCTGCGAAACGCGCTGAGTCGTTAAACGGCGGCTTCAAACCACCTGCGAAATGCATTCCGACCAGATTTTGCCATGTTTTCTGCGGGTTCTGCGCACGCATTTCGCAGATCGCATGAAAGTGCTTTGAACCTGCGGCAACGTGACGAATTTCATCGTCAAGGATTCGTTCGAGAATTTTCGCCCCGTTTTCATCACCTTGCGCGCGAACCCTTGCCAATGTGGCCGGTGTGACGTCCAGGCCGCGCGCCTCGAGCACCATGGGAACGATCGCCAGCCTCGCCGCAACATCGTGAGCGGTGTCCTGAGCCGCGCTCCACAGCCCGTCGTGCGCAGGCAACGCTCCGTAGGACCACCCCAGCGAATCAAGTTTTCGGGACAGCAGCGCGAAATGCATCGCTTCGTCGGCAGCAACTTCGAGGAAGTCCGAAACGAAGTCGGGACCCATCGCTTCACCGAAGCGGCCGGCCATATCCAGCGCGAGATCGATAGCGACGAATTCGATATGGGCGAGCGCGTGCCACAAGGCGGCACGATTGCGTTCCGACCCCATCTTTCCGCGACGGGGCATGGCGCCCGGTGCCAGAAGCTCCAGACGATCAGGCCATTCCGGACGATCCGGCATTGTAACCTCGAACACGAAATCCAGCCGTCCGAGACGCCAGTCGCGCGCCACCTGACGGGCGGCAAAGACCTTGGCCTTCGCCTCGCCCGTGAGCAGCGCATCGCGAATGGCGCTGGCGACGGATCGGCGCGGTCCCGTCATGCCTTGGTTGCAGCTTCCAGCACCTCTTCGGCGTGCCCTTTGACCTTTACCTTTGGCCAGACGCGCAGGATCTGGCCGCCTGCACCGATAAGAAAGGTCGACCGGACCATGCCCATATAGGTCTTCCCGTACATCTGTTTCTCGGTCCAGACACCCAACTCGTCCGACAGCCCGCCGTCTGCCGCATCGGTCGCAAGATCGACGGTCAGATCATGTTTGGCGATGAAGTTCTGATGCTTCTTGGCCGAATCCTTGCTCACCCCGAGGAGCGATACGTCCGCCTTGTCGAAGGCCGCCTTGAGAGCGGAAAAATCCCTGGCTTCGGTGGTGCAGCCCGGCGTGTTGTCCTTCGGATAGAAGAATATCACTGCCTTTTTGCCGGACAGGTCAGCCTTGGTGACGGTACCGCCGTCCGGCGTTTCCATCTCGAAGTCGGGAAAGTCATCGCCTTCGCCGTAGGTCGTCGTCATTCGTCTATCTCCAGGGTTTCACCATATATGTCCCGCCACGCCGCCGCGACATCACGGCGTGCCTCGTGCAGACGCTCTATCAGCTCGTCATAATCCTCGCACCCGCTCTGCCGGGCGAGCAAGGCGGCTGCCGCAGACTTGGGCTTTTCGAGATCGGGCGCGAGCAGACGCGTCCCAACCAGCAGGCGTGTCATCAGACTGTGCGCTTCGGCGATCGTCCCAGGTAAGCGGCCCGTCTCGATCAACTGGCTTATCGCCTCGTCCAGATGCGGCGTCAGTGCTTCGCGATGCCGCAGCTGGAGGAGGTGGACGAGAAACTCGATATCGACCAGGCCGCCCCGCAGCAGCTTGGCGTCAAGCGCCCCGCGCGCCTGTTTGTGGGCCGCCATTTCCGTGCGCATTTTCAGGGCATCGTCACGCAGGGCATCACCGTCCCGTTCGCCGCGAAGAATGGACGTCACGACGTCACCGACCTGCTGGCGCGCACCTTCGCTACCGACGAGCACCCGGGCACGCGTCAGCGCCATGTGTTCCCACGTCCAGGCATCCTCGCGCTGATACCGCGCAAAACTCTCCACGCTTACCGCCAATGGCCCCTGATTGCCCTGGGGGCGCAGCCGGGTGTCCACCTCGTAGAGTGCGCCCTGCGCAGTCGGGACACTGAGCGCTGCCGTCACTCGCTGGGCAAGCCGGTTGAAATAGAGCGTCGCGCCGAGCGGCCGCTCGCCATCGGATTCGCCCTCGTGCGTACCTGTAAAAAGATAGATGATGTCGAGATCCGAAGCGTGCGTCAGCGCACCACCCCCCAGCCGCCCGAGGCCCACAACCACCAGTTCGCTGCCAGCGATGCGTCCGTGCTTTAGCGCAAACTCGCTTTCGGCCGCATCGACTGCAACCTGAAGGGCAGCTTCCGCCGTGCGCGACAGGCCCGCGGCGATATCCAGCGGGTCATGCGCCGTTTCGATCAGCTGGACCCCCAGCGCAAACCGCGTCTCGCTGGTGACGACGCGCAGCCGGTCGAGCCGCGTTTCGTAATCGTCCCCACGCTCGCGCCTTCCCATCCGAGCGACGATGTCATCCACGCTGCCCGGCAGATCGAGAGCTGTCCGGTCGATCAGGGCATCGAGCAGGTTCGGTCGACGGGCAAGTTCGTCCGCCAGAGGCGGCGCCAGCGTGAGACAATCGGCAAGCAGGGCGAACAGTCCTGGCCGCGCCTCGAGCAGGCGGAACAGGTTTATGGCGCTCGGCAATCGGGAGATAAGGCCTTCCCAGCGCACGACGGCTGCATCGGGATCCGGCGATCCGGAAATCGACGCGATCAGATCCGGACGGATGGCTTCGAAAGCGCCGAGAGCCGCGGTGCTGCGCAGCGCCTGATATTTCCCGTCGGTCCAACCCGCGATCCGATCGACCAATTCTGCTGGCACATCGCCTTCGGCCGTATCGCCTGCCAGAACGTGCGGCGCGCTAGCCGGTACGGAAATCCTGTCCTCATCGAGAAGTGCGTCGAAACGCTCGGCGACCGGTCGCGCAAGCTCCTGGACATGCTTCACCAGCGCTGCGCCGTCAGCCAGACCATGCAACTGCGCGACATTGTCCAGCGCATCACCTGCGGGAAGCGAATGCGTCTGCTTGTCGCCGACCATCTGCAGGCGGTGCTCGATCGTTCGCAGGCCGTCGTAACTTTCGCCGAGCGCCCTCGCGTCTTCCTCGCCGATCCGGCCGGTGGCAGCCAGCGCATCCAGTGCCGCCCGCGTGCCTCGCGATCTGAGGGAGGGGTCGCGTCCGCCGTGGATCAGCTGATGGGTCTGGGCGAAGAACTCAATCTCGCGGATGCCGCCGCGACCCAGCTTCAAATTGTAGCCGGGCTCCGGAACGCTGGGACCGCTGTGCTGATCGCGAATGCGGTGGGTCAGCCGGCGGACTTCATCGATGGCACCGAAATCAAGGCTCCTGCGCCAGACGAATGGCCTGATATGATCGAGAAACTCTTCGCCGGCTGCAATGTCGCCGGCACAGGCCCGCGCGCGAATGAAAGCCGCCCGCTCCCACGCCAGTGCCGAGCTTTCGTAATGGGTGATGGCGGCGTTCAGCGGAATGGCAAGCGGGCTCACTTCCGATGCAGGGCGCAGGCGCAGATCGACCCGGAAAACGTACCCCTCGCTCGTCACATCGGACAGCAACCGCACGACTTCGCGCGCATACCGCTGGGCCGCCTCTCCCGGCTCGTCGCGTTCGCGCCGTGGCAGCTTCTCGGGATCGTAAAGCAGGATGGGGTCGATGTCGGAGGAATAGTTAAGCTCGCCAGCCCCGTGCTTGCCAAGCGCCAACCCTATCATTCCCGACGGTTCGGCGTCCGGAACACGACTGTTCATGGCGGTGTTCAGCGCCCGATCAAGCGCTCGATCCGCAAAGGTCGACAACTCCCGCATGACCTTGTCGAGGTCGAACGCCCCGGCCAGATCGCCGATTGCAAGCACCAGGGCCAGGCCAAGCCGTTCGTCGCGCAGCGCGCTTGCCGCACTGCCTTCCTTCACTCGCTTGGCAGCGCGCAGGGCCACCTCTCCATCCCCCTGGGCCAGCAACTCGGCCAGTTCGGGCCGCCGCTCGAGCGCGCGCGCGAGGAATGGTGCATGGGCACGGGCGCGGTCCAGCGCTGAGGTCCAGTCGACAGCCATCGCCTGTCCCCTGCCTCCCCGCGACGCACGGCGCAAGCTTGCCCTTACGCCGCCATGCTGACAAGAAGCGCGCCGAATGCGAGATGCGAAGAGAGGAAATTCTCCCATGAAACGCTTTACGATCGGTGCGGCCGCCGCGCTCCTTCTGTCGGCCTGTTCGATGGGCCAGGACGTCGAAAGCCCCGATGCCGCGCTCGATCTGCCCGATGTGGCCGACGGGACCCTGTCCGAAGAAACGATGAAGCGCGTGACCGAGCGGCTTTCCTCCGACGAATTCGAAGGGCGTGCCCCCGGCACGGCTGGCGAAGAAAAGACGATCGCCTACCTCATCGAGGAATTCGGAAAAGCCGGCCTCGAACCCGGCAACAATGGCAGCTGGGTGCAGGATGTGCCCCTGGTAGAGATTACCGGCAAGGATTTCGCGCCGCTTACAATTTCAGGCGGCGACAATGGCGATATCAAGCTCAATTACGCCACCGACTGGGTCGGTGCGACATATCGCGAAGACGTGGAAACCAAACTCGATGACAGCGAGCTGGTATTCGTGGGCTACGGCATCAACGCGCCGGAAAAGGACTGGAACGACTACGAAGGCCTGGACATGAAGGGTAAGACCGCGGTCATTCTCGTCAATGATCCGGACTTCGGCGCCGAAACCCTGGACGGCCCCTTCAACGGGAAGGCGATGACCTATTACGGTCGCTGGACGTATAAATACGAAGAAGCCGGACGGCAGGGCGCGGCAGCCGCTATCATCATCCACGACACCGAACCTGCCGCCTATGGCTGGAACGTCGTCGAAAGCAGCTGGTCGGGCCCTCAGGCATACGCCGACCGCGGCGACAATCCTCCTCCGATGACAAAGCTGAACGGGTGGGTGCAGAAGGAGAAGGCCCGTGAAATTCTCGCCGCTGCGGGTCAGGATCTCGACGATCTGATGGCTGCTGCGCGCAAGGACGATTTCAAGGCGGTCCCGCTCGGGCTCAAGGCATCGACCAGCTTCCGCAACGACATTCGTACATTCGCATCCAAGAATGTGATCGGCATTCTTCCCGGCAGCGAACGTCCCGACGAATATGTGATGCACACGGCACACTGGGATCACCTGGGCCGCTGCACGCCGGCACCCGATGGCGACGACATCTGCAACGGAGCAGTCGATAACGCCACCGGCACTGCTGCTCTCGTAGCCTTGGCCGAAGCGCACGCGAAAGCGGGGCCGACCAAACGCAGTCTCGTGTTCCTGGCGGTCACTGCCGAGGAATCCGGCTTGCTCGGTGCCGACTATTACGCTGCAAACCCGGTCTTCCCGCTCAACAAGACGGTCGGCGGTATCAACATGGATGCGTTCCTGGTGGCCGGTCCGGCGAAGGATGTGACCGTCGTTGGGCCGGGCAAATCGCAGCTCGACCTGTTCCTGGACAAGGCGCTGATGAGCGATGACAGGGTAACGACGCCCAATCCGAACCCCGAAGCGGGCTATTACTACCGTTCGGACCACTTCGCGTTCGCGAAGCGAGGCGTGCCGATGCTCTATCTCGATGGCGGCGAAGATCTCGTCGACGGGGGCAAGGAAGCGGGCGCAGCCGTCCAGGCCGATTATCGCGACAACCGGTACCACGGGCCCAAGGACGAATACGATCCGAACTGGGACTGGTCGGGCGTAATGGCCGACCTGCGGCTGTTCTATCGCATCGGCCGGATGCTTGGCGATTCGACCAGCTGGCCGAACTGGGTCGAGGGTGACGAGTTCAAGGCGACGCGCGACGAAGATTGCGCCGTCGATGGCGCGCTCTGCGGCACGCCTGAAGCCCCATAAGCAGGAGCCGATCCATGACCTTTCGGATGCCGCCCGAATGGGCGCCGCAGGACTGGCTGTGGATCGGCTTTCCTCATGATGCGAAGGAATGGCCCGACACGCTTCCACGCGCCCAAGAGCAGATCGCTGCCTTTGCGAATGCCGTTGCCGAAAGCGGTCAGGAAGTCCGCCTGCTGGTAACGGACGGCGCCAATGAAGCGCGCGCGCGCCAGCTGGTAACTGGTAGCGTCGTTCTGGAAAAGCGTGCCTATGGCGACATCTGGCTGCGCGATACCGGTCCTCTCGTGCTGTGCCATGAGAATGGCGAGCGTTGTGCGCAGCGCTTCGGCTTCAACGGCTGGGGCGGCAAATATCTGATGGAAGGCGATCAGACGGTCGGCGCAGAACTGGCTACGGATGCCGGCTTGCCGCTCGAGGTCGCGGACTGGATCCTGGAAGGCGGTGCGATCGACGGAGACGGTACGGGGCTGGTCGTAACGACCGAACAATGCCTGCTCAATCCCAACCGAAATCCTCAGCTTACAAAGGACGAAATCGAAGAGCGATTGCGACGCGACCTCGGCTTCGACCGTGTTCTCTGGCTGGGTGAGGGACTGATCAACGATCACACCGACGGCCATGTCGACAATCTTGCCCGCTTCGTGGCTGCCAATACGCTCTGCCTACCCCGCGCGACGGGCAGAAACGATCCCAACGCCGCAATCTATGCCGATGCCAGGCGGCGTGCCGAGGATGCCGGCGTCACGGTTAAGGAGATCCCTTCGCCCGGCCTCGTAACCAGCGGCGACCACGTCGAGCCAGCGAGCTATGCGAATTTCGCCATCACAAGCCATCTGGTGGTCGTGCCGACGTTCGGGAGCGCGCATGATGCGGAGGGCGTTGCGGCCATTGCCGAGCTGTTTCCCGACCGTGCGACAATCGGACTTGCCGGTGATGCCGTGCTTGCCGGCGGAGGCGGTTTCCATTGTGCGAGCCAGCAAATGCCATCGGCCGGGTGGCGGCCTTAACACTTCGTTAGGGGTTCAGGCCCAGAATGCGGGAATGGCCCATGCAATCGCACTCGCCCGCACACATTTCGCCCCGTTTCCGGTGGCGAATATCACGCGTGCCGTGATCGTTAGCGGTTGCGGCCTTGCTCTGGCACTCGCCGGACCTATCCTCCCCTTCTGAGCGGTCAGACGAACGCCTTCCATAGCGCAGCCGCGGCTGCGCCACCGAGCACCATGCCCACGCATATGCGCCAGCTACGGTCGCCAATGCGGCCCGATGCCTTGTTGCCCAGCCAGTTACCGAGCAGCACCGCCGGAAACAGAAGCGCCGCGAGCAGGGCCAGCTTCCATTCCAGCACGCCGATCGCCGCGCCGCTCGCCAGACCGACACTGGATGCGCAGGTAAAGATCAGCAGCATCGACGCCTTGGCCGTTTCGCGAGGTATGTCGCGCCCCACGTAATAGGGAACGACCGGCGGGCCGGGCATTCCGGCGTATCCTGTCATCAGCCCGCTAAGCAGCCCCACGCCGCCCGTTGTCGCCGGGTGGTGATGCGCGGCCCTACGCCGCGGAAGGAGTATGGCCACGAACGCCGAAAGAGCGATGAAGGCAATCACGACCCGTGCGATCGCGGGGGTGGTCAGGCTCAGCGCGTAAAGACCGACGGGCGTGGTCACCGCGACCATTGCGATGATAAACCAGGCCGATCTTTCCGCCTCGCGCAATAGCCGCCTGATTTCGGAAACACCGATGAAAACCGAAAGGAAATTGGTCACCAGCACCGCGTGGACCGGCGAGAGGGCGAGCGCCAGGATCGGGACGATCAGTATCGCCATGCCGAAACCGGTAAGGCCGCGAACGAAAGCCGATCCGAAAGCTGCAGCCAGCGCAGCGAGTACGGCTGCGATACTGTAGCCGGCGATTACATCCATGTACCCCGCCCTTTCTGACGATCATCGTAGATCGGGCGGCGTCGCTTCGGTGCGCAGCATGTCGATAGCTTCCTCGAGGCTCATCACGCGCTGGTCCTTCTCGCCCAGCGTGCGGACCGCGACGGTGCCTTCCTCCGCCTCGCGCTTGCCGACCACCAGCAAGTGCGGAACCTTCGCGAGGCTATGCTCGCGCACCTTGTAGTTGATCTTTTCGTTGCGCAGATCGCTGTCGACCCGGATCCCCGCGGCCTCCAGCTTTCCGACGGCTTCCTTGGCGTAATCGTCCGCATCGGACACGATGGTAGCGACCACCGCCTGCGTCGGGGCGAGCCAAACGGGCAGGCGACCGGCGAAATGCTCGATCAGAATGCCGATGAAGCGCTCGTACGAACCGAAGATCGCACGGTGCAGCATGACGGGGCGATGCTTCTCCCCATCCTCTCCGACATAGCTGGCGTCGAGACGGTCGGGCAGGACGCGGTCGGACTGGATCGTGCCGACCTGCCAAGTGCGACCGATCGCGTCGGTCAGGTGCCATTCGAGCTTGGGAGCATAGAATGCCCCTTCACCGGGTAATTCTTCCCATTCGAGGCCGTTTGCTGTCAGCGCGTCGCGCAGTTCCTGTTCGGCCTTGTCCCAATCCGCATCCGAGCCGAACCGCTGCTCCGGGCGCAGCGCAAGCTTGATGTCGTAGCTGAACCCGAAATCGCGATAGACCGTATCCGCCAGCGCAAGGAAGGCCTGCACCTCCTCTACCACCTGGCCTTCCGTGCAGAAGATATGCGCATCATCCTGCGTGAACTGGCGCACGCGCATCAGCCCGTGGAGCGCGCCATGCGGCTCGTTGCGGTGGCAACAGCCCATCTCGCCCAGCCGGATCGGCAGGTCGCGGTAAGAGGTGATGCCTTGCTTGAACACGAGTACGTGGGCCGGGCAGTTCATGGGCTTCAATGCCATCCAGTCGGCTTCACCGGAGATGACCGGACCGTCTTCCTCGGTATTGGGCACTTCGTCTGGAATAACGAACATGTTCTCGCGATACTTGCCCCAGTGGCCGGACTGTTCCCACTGGCGCGCGTCCATCACCTGAGGCGTCTTGATCTCGCGATAACCCGCCTTATCCATCTTGCGACGCATATAGGCTTCGAGCTGGCGCCAGATGCGATAGCCGCTGGGATGCCAGAAGACGCTGCCGTGCGCCTCTTCCTGCAAGTGGAAAAGGTCCATCTCGCGGCCCAGTTTGCGGTGATCGCGCTTGGCCGCTTCCTCCAGCCGTGTCAGATGCGCGTTGAGCTGCTTCTTGTTGAGCCAGCCGGTGCCGTAAATACGTGTGAGCTGCGCATTCTTCTGGTCGCCGCGCCAGTATGCTCCGGCGACACGCATGAGCTTGAAGGCCTGCGGGTCGAGCTTGCCCGTGCTGGCAAGGTGAGGACCGCGACACATGTCGAGCCAGTCTTCCCCCGACCAGTAAACCGTGAGTTCTTCGTTTTCCGGCAGTTCCCTGGCCCATTCCGCCTTGAAGACCTCGCCCTCGGCCTGCCACTTGTCGATCAATTGCTGGCGGCTCCAGACTTCCCGGCGCAGGGGTTTGTCCGCCTTGATGATCTCGCGCATCTTTTCCTCGATCGCGGGAAGATCGTCCATGCTGAACGGGTCGCGGTCCGCGGGCGCCTTCACATCGTAGTAAAAGCCGTCATCCGTCGATGGACCGAAAGTGATCTGCGTACCGGGCCACAGGGCCTGCACCGCTTCTGCCAGCACATGGGCAAAATCATGGCGCGCGAGTTCAAGCGCGTCATCCTCGTCGCGGGCCGTGACGAGAGCCAGTTCGGAATCGCTCTCGAATGGACGATTGATGTCGCGCAATTCGCCATCGACGCGGGCGGCAATGGCTGCCTTCGCAAGTCCCGGCCCGATCGCGGCCGCTACGTCGGCAGGCGTGGAACCGGGCTCCATTTCACGCACCGAACCGTCGGGCAGGCTAATCTTGAGAAGTTCCGTCATCGTCTCGTCCTAGGGCTCTTCGCCGTTAATTGCCGCGCCCATGGCACAAGGAGGCGCAGCCTTGAAGCGGCGTTTGCGAAGAATTCCGATTTCGGGAAGAAACGCCAACCACCCGAAACCGGGCGGCGGTGGATCGCTCAAGCCGCGACCGACCACCCCCGGTTGCCCGGGGTGGTAGTTGTCGTGGTCGTGATGCGCATGGGCGTCATGCCCCTCAGATAACTCCGTCGAGCTGATATCTCAACCCATATCCAGCTTGCGGCTGCCTGCGAGGGTCGTCATCCGCTTTGTTGCTACCACGCCCGCGCCCTTTTCACGGACGCTGCCAAGGAAGCGGTATTCGCTCGTGGCGCTGCCGGGTGTAAGTTCGACGGCCATATATCCGCGGCGCGACGAATCCATCCATTGCAGCTGTGCATTGGTTGCAACTGCATCCCGGGCCAGAACATCGGGCGGGACTTGCGGAAGATAACCTTCAAAGCCGGGAGAAGTTACGGACTGCCCCCCGAACTCCACACCGACCGGTGTTCCCTCGAGATCGAGATCGAAGGCCCAGGCGTTATGGGTGTCACCGGCAAGGCTGATAAGGTTCGCATCCGCTGACAGTGCCGCCTCGAACACCCGCCGACGCGCGGCGGGATACCCGTCCCATGCATCCATACTGAAGGGTACGCCCTCTGCCCCGGCCATGGCGCCGGCGAGGACCCGTTGGCGAATGTAGTCGGGCGCATCCTTGGGAAGCACCGCTGCCAGAGATGGAGAAGAAACGAGGTTGCCCATCAGGACCTGTTGGACGAGGACCTGCCAAGTCTTGCCGGCAGCCTTCGAGCGGCTGAAGCCTTCCGCCAACCAACCCTGCTGAGCAGAACCGAGCAATTCGCGCGCAGGATCCCTGTAGTCGCCATCACGAAAAGCAATGAGTGCCGCCTTGGCTTCCTCCGGCGAGCTGCCACCTCGCAACACGTCACCAAGACTGAATTGCTTGGCGCGTGCCGTGAGCCGCGTTTCGAGGCGATAGAGCGTTGCGAGGTCGCCAACCTCGTATTCTGCCCATGGTTCGTCGGATACTGGCATCCATTCGCGATAAGCCTTCATCGCTGCCGCCTTGCGAACCGACCATTCGCCCTCGCTGTCGGGTTGATGGTTTTCTGCCCCCCCTTCCCAGGAATCATTGGCGCTTTCGTGGTCGTCCCAGACCGCGATCATGGGGAAAAGCTGGTGCAATCGCCGCAGGTCCGGATCCTGCCGATACGCCGCATACCGCTCGCGGTAATCGGCCAGCGCGACGAGTTCGTGCGAGGGCCACACGCTGCGGCCGGAAACGGTTTCGTCGGTCGAGGGATACGTACCCGGGGCGTATTCGTAAAAATAGTCGCCCAGGTGCAGCACACAGTCGAAGTTGCCGTCTGCCGCGGCATGGGCATAGGCGTTGAACCAGCCGAAACCGATGTTCGCGCAGGAGAACACAGCCATACGAAAACGATCGGCTGGTCCCTCGGGCAATGTGCGCGTGCGGCCGATGTCGGAAATGCTGCCGTCCGGCGCAATGAACCGGAAATAATACGACTGTGCCGGCTCGAGGCCTTCGGCAAGGGTCTTGCAGCACCAGTCGTTCTCTGCCCTCGCGGCGATTGAGCCACCGGCAATCTTGCGGGTGAAATCCACCGAATCGCTGACCTCGAACTCCAGCGGCGTATCCTGATCGGCTTGGAAACGGGTCCATAACAATACGCGATCAGGTCCAGGCTCGCCGCTGGCCACACCATGCGTAAAGCCTCGTCCCGGCTGGCTTGCAGAAAGGGGGGCGGCAAACATGCCGGAACCCAGCAAGCCGGCCTTTAAAAGGCTGCGGCGGTCAAGTGCGGGAAGCTTCGGCGAAGCGGGGGGCTCAGTGGCAGTCATGAAATCTCCTCGTCTCGCGTCTGCCTGCGCCTCATGGCCATATCATGACAAGCCAAAAACCACGTGCGGAAAGGTCGCGTGTCACTTTGTCAACTTTGCTTGACACAGTGCTGTGATAATGACAAATAGCCTTTACACGATGAAAAGGAGAGTTGTCATGAACCCCAGAGTTCGCAATCTAGTTTGGGCCGCCGCGGTCTTGTGTGTCGCCCTGCTGAATATTTTCGACATACTGCCGGACTGGTCGACCTTCCTCGCCATATTCACGCTCCCCCTGCTTGCGATACTCAACCGTCGCAAAGGCAATACCGATTGCGGGGTGCGCGCGCTGAAACAGTGACCGGGTCCGCCCGATTCCAATTCGTTCGAAATCCCACAGTTCTGGAGACCACAACCATGAAAGTTCGCCGGATAGCCCTTGCCTATGGTTCGCTGATCATAGCAGCCGCCATGTTGATGGTGCATCTCGAAGTGTCTGACGGTATCGCATTGACCGTCACCATCGGCCTTGCCGTCATTGCCCTGACCCATATGCGCAAGGTCGGCGGCCGCTCGTGCGAGAGCGTGTCTTGAGCGCTGCATCGAGTGATCGGCCTCGGGGCCGTTCTCCCTATCTCTGGATTGTGCTCTATCTGGTCGCCATAGGGATAGTTGGCACGCTCAAGCTCACCGATGCAATTAACGGGCCGACAGGCTTCATCCTTCTTGCACTGGCCACCGGCCTGCTGATTCCGATCGCGCGGCAGCGCACAGCCGGCTGTGCGAGCAAGGCGATGGTGGACTATAATCGTCGTGTGCTGGTCAGCAGCTTCAGCTATGCGCTCGGACTGGGCATCGCGGTCACCCTGTGGGACAACTACGAATTGTCCCGTCCGGTCGTGTTCGCAATCTCGCTATTGCCCACCCTGCCCACTTTCGGCGTGATCTGGGCGATGGCCCGCTACCTTGCCGAAGAGCAGGATGAGTATCTCCGGCACCGCACGATCATGGCTGCCCTGATTGCACTTGGCCTTGTGCTGGCGCTGGGCATCTTCTGGGGCTTCCTGGAAATGTTCGAACTGGTGCCGCATGTCTGGGCGTGGTGGGTCTTGCCAGTCTGGGCCATCGGCCTGGGCTTCGCACAGCTTTGGCAAAAGGTGCGCGACGCATGAAGAACCGCCTCAAGGTCCTGCGCGCCGAGCGGGACTGGAGCCAGCAGGATCTCGCGGCGCGACTGGAAGTGTCGCGCCAAAGCGTCAACGCCATCGAAACCGGACGCTACGACCCATCTCTGCCACTGGCCTTTCGTATTGCCGACATCTTCGACATGACGATCGAGGAAATCTTCCTGCGTGAAGAAGAACCGCGCGCCGATTGACACTGGCTCTCCGATCCCCGACCACGCGGTGGGGATCGGAGGTCATTGATTATGCAGGGGTCGCAGGACATGGAAGGCAGTGACAGCGCCTTCGTTTTCGAAGGTAACTGGAAGGATTTCGCGCGGATCGCGCTGCCCAACCTTCTGCTGACCATCGTGACGCTGGGCATTTACCGGTTCTGGGCGACTGCGCGCGAGCGCCGTTATCTGTGGTCGCGGACGCGCTTCGTCGATGAGCACCTCGAATGGGCCGGCACCGGCATGGAACTGTTTCTCGGCTTCGTGATGGTCATCCTGCTGTTCGGCCTGCCCTATTTCGGGTTGAGCTTCGTGGCACAGGCACTGATCGCTCGCGGATACGAAGCCATCGGCGCCGGACTCGGGGCAGTCGCGCTTATATCGATTTTCTATCTGGGCGGGGTCGCCCGCTTCCGCGCACTTCGTTATCGCCTGTCGCGGACCCGCTGGCGCAGCATACGTGGCGGGAGCGACAGCGGCGGTTTCCTTTTCGGCCTGTCCTACATGTGGAAGACGATGGTCGGCTGGCTTCCGCTCGGCCTGCTCATCCCCTGGTCGATGACAAGCCTCTGGAACGAGCGCTGGAGCAAGATGAGCTTCGGTCCGTTCGCCTTCGAGGCAGACGCGGAAGCGGGCGGGGTCTTCGCGCGTTTCCTGCTGTTTTATCTGGCGCCCTTCGTGATGTTCGTCGGAATGCTGATCATGGGCGGCATGGGCATGCTTGCCGGTTACGGAATCGGCGGCGAGAATGGGAGGGCCATCGGCGGCATAGTCGGGGTCATCGGCATCGTCCTGTTCTTCTATCTCGGCCTCGGCCTGATCGCGGTTGCGTTCTATGCGAAATTCTATCGCGAAGTGGTGGGGGCGACACGGTGGCGCTCGCTTCATTTCAGTTTCGAGGCATCGACAATGGATTGGGTCAAGCTGCTGATCGGCGATGCACTGCTGGTTGTTTTCACGCTGGGCCTGGGCTTCGTTTTCCTATCCTATCGCCACTGGAAGTTCTTCATGACGCATCTCGAGGCGGGCGGAGAAATTCTCCTCGACGAGCTGACCCAGTCGCAAACCAGGACCGCCAAGCATGGCGAAGGCCTGCTCGACGCTTTCGACATGGGCGCGATCTGAACCGATGGATGATGCCTTCGAAGTTCCTGCTGAATGGTACGACGGCACGAATGCGCTGCGGCATTCGGGGGTGCTGCGGTGGGATGGTCGGGGCGGCCTGTCGCTTCAGGCAAGTAGCTCCCGGGTCGATCTGAACGCAGCCGATCTGCGGTTTGGCGAGATACGCACGGACCGCACCCTCTATCGCAGCGAGAGCGTCCCCGATTTTCGCCTGTTTCTGCCAAACGACCTACCGCCGGGCCTCGCCTCGCAGCTTCCGGGGAAGAGCGAATACGGGGCGTGGGTAGACAAGCTGGGTCTTGGCAAAGCCGCCGCGATTTTCAGTGCCGTGAGCGTGGCCGCCGTGGCTTTGTTCATGACTGCACCAGACTGGCTCGGCCCCCGCATTCCGGCCAGCTGGGAACGCAACATCGGCGAGGCGATGGTCGGCGATTTCGGCGGTCGGATATGCCATACGCCCGAGGGTGACGCCGCCCTCGCCAAACTGTTGGGGAAAGTCGATCCGGCAAAAGAGAAGGTCCGAGCCGGGATTGCGAACATGGACATGGTCAATGCGATAGCATTGCCAGGGGGGCAGGTACTGCTCTTCGATGGCCTGGTCCAGCAGGCCGAATCTCCGGAGGAGCTCGCGGGCGTCTTGGCCCACGAAGTCGGCCATGTACGCGAACGGCATGTCATGACGGCGCTGCTGAGGCAGTTCGGTCTGTCTGTTCTGCTCGCAGGCGCGGATTCGGGGCTTACCAATGGGGCGGTCGGGCTGGCGTCGATGGGCTATTCGCGCGATGCCGAACGCGAAGCCGACGATTATTCGCGAGCACGCATGGCACAGAGCGACATATCCCCTTTGGGTGCAGCCAGTTTCTTCGAGCGTATGGCCAAAGAGCATGGCGGCGAGGATAACTCTCCTGCCCTGCTCGGCTGGATAGCCAGCCATCCTTCGTCGAACGTGCGCGCGAAAGCCTATCGTGACGCGGCGGCCGGAAGAACGGCTTACCCGCCTGCCATTACCGATGATGAGTTCGAAGCGCTGAAGACCATGTGTGCAGACGACCCGGACGTCGAGGAATTCGAGTTCTTCTGAAAGACTTGCAATCGACAGGTTGCGGGCCGACATCGCCCGCCATGTTCGACACCAAGCAGTTCACCATGCCCGACGGGCGACGCATCGCCTATCGCCATATCCGTGGGACCGGCCCCGCTCTGGTCTTCCTGCCCGGCTACATGTCCGACATAGCAGGCGGCAAGGCTACCGCCATGTTCGACTGGGCCCGTCAGCAGGGCCGGGCCTGTCTGCTGTTCGATTATTCCGGGTGCGGTCAGAGCGGTGGCAGCTTTGCTGACGGAACCCTGTCGAGGTGGAGAGAGGAGGTCCTGGCGCTGATCGACGCGAAAATCGAAGGACAGGTCGTGATCGTCGGATCGTCGATGGGCGGCTGGCTGATGCTGCTCGCCGGCATGGAACTGGGCGACAGGCTGGCAGGCTTGGTCGGAATTGCTCCTGCACCCGATTTCACCGAATGGGGCCGTTCCGATACGGACAAGGACAAGCTCGCAGCAGGCGAGACCGTCTATGACGACAATCCCTATGGCCCCGAACCGACGCCGACGCATCCGGGCTTCTTCGCCGATGGACAGTCGCAATTGCTGCTGGGCAGCGAAATACCCATCGAAGCGCCCGTTCGGCTGATCCACGGGCAGAGAGATGACGATGTGCCGTGGGATATCAGCACGCGCCTTGCCGAAGCGCTCCGTTCGGACGACATACAGGTCACCTTGATAAAGGACGGCGATCACCGGCTGTCGCGCGATCAGGACATCGCCCTGATATTGCAAACGGTCGAAGCGCTTTCGAAAGGCCCTTCATGATTGCCTCTGCCCTTGCCTTGCTGCTCATGCAGGTCGGCCCTGCACCCACCAGCACCACATTTCCCGACATTCCGGACGAAACGCGCGAACGAGCGCGCCAGACCAATGCGGAAAATGTACCCGCGACCGCCCATGCGGCTAGCGGAAAGCTTGCTGAATGCGTGACGATGGCGGCCGAAGATGCCGAAGCGGCCAGCGATATGGCGCAGAAATGGCGCGAAACCGCCGAAACCCAGCTTGAGCTCGCCCAGTCGGCTCATTGCCTGGGTCTGGCGCTTGTAAGACTGGACGACTTTGAAGGGGCGCAGCAGGCCTTCGATCTGGCAGCCGGGGAAGTTCCTGACGGCGCACCGGCCTATCAGGCACGGCTATCGGCCATGTCTGGCAATGCGGCCATGGCTCAGGGCAAACCGGCCATTGGCGAACTCGCGTTCGGTCGGGCAGTCAGCTATGCTGCAGAGGCAGGCGATACCGTACTTTCGGCCAGCGTTTCGGTCGACCGTGCACGGGCGCTGGTTGCATTGGGTCGCAACGATGAAGCGGTGAAAGCCCTGGCAGAAGCGCGAACCAGCGATCCGGCCAATGCCCGCGCCTGGCTGCTTTCGGCCACCCTTTCGCGCCGCCTCGAACGCTTGGGAGAGGCGCAGGAGCAGATTGCTCAAGCCGCCACGCTTGCGCCGCAGGATCCCGCGGTTGGCCTGGAAGCAGGCGTGATCGCCGCACTATCGGGCAGGGAAGAAGAAGCCCGCCGCAGTTTCGATTCAGTCCTCCTGGTCGCGCCCGAGAGCGATGAAGCCACGCGTGCCCGCGCCTATCTGGAGCAACTGAAACCGTGACCGATTTTTCCATTCTCGACCTCGTCCCGGTCCGCCAGGGCGGCACATTGGGAGAGGCGTTCGACGCCGCTGCAACACTTGCCAGAACGGCGGAAAAAGTGGGTTGCAAGCGTTTCTGGGTGGCCGAACACCACGCCATGGAAGGCATCGCGGGCGGGGCGACATCCGTGGTTCTCGCGCATATAGGCAATGCGACGTCGACCATCCGTATCGGATCGGGCGGCATCATGCTGCCTAATCACACGCCTTTCCAGATCGCCGAACAGTTCGGAACGCTCGATGCATTGTTTCCGGGCCGTATTGATTTAGGTCTCGGCCGTGCCCCGGGCGCCGGGCCCGAGCTGCAGCGCGCCTTGCGCAAGGATCTTCACCGGGCTGCCGAAATGTTTCCGCAGGACGTGGTGGAGCTCATGGCGTTCATGGCGGGCGAAACGACAATTCACCCCACCCCCGGACTGGGCGCGAAACCCGAATTCTGGATGCTGGGATCGAGCCTGTTCGGCGCGCAACTCGCCGCGAAGCTGGGCATGCCTTATGCTTTTGCCAGTCATTTTGCCCCGGATCATCTCGATGGGGCGCTCGAGCTTTATCGGCGCGATTTTCAGCCGTCCGAAGCATGGGAAAAACCGCATGTCATGGCTGCGATGAACCTGTTCGTCGCCGATACGCAGGACGAGGCGGAATACCTCGCCAGTTCGCAATTGCAGGCGTTCGTATCGCTGCGCACGGGCAAACCGGGCAAGCTTCCGCCGCCCGTCCGCGATTATCGTGGCAGCCTTCCTTCGCAGGCCCAGGCGATGCTGGCCCATATCGGCCAGGCGAGTGCGACCGGAACTCCGCAACAGGCGGCCGACACGGTTCGCGCCTTTATCGACCGTACAGGGGCCGACGAGATTATATTCGGCGGTAGCATGTACGATCCGCAAGCGCGCAACCGTTCGCTCGAGCTCGCAATGGACGCGCTCGGAAGTTAGGCATGCCGTAACGGCGGGGCAGTTCGGCGTAATGCTCGCATACGTTTGCGAAATTTGCGTTGTGCCACCTTGATAGCCGTTTCCAACCGGCCTAGGCGCGGCGCGCAGGTCGTGGCGCGCACGACTCGGATATTTCCCGGCGCCGAAATGATCATGCGCCGCAAGGAGAGAGGCCCCTCATGGGTTCGAAGACTGCAGCACTTCCCGGAAAGCTTCAAAACGCCATTACCGAAAGGATGCGGCTTTCGCTGTTGAGCGGCGATACCCCTTTCGAAAAGGCGCGCCTTGCCGATGCCGCCGCATTCGTGGGTGCGCTGGCAGCGGACCGGACTCTGGGCCGATCTTCCATGGCGATCGAAAGCGTGAGCGACGAGCGTCGCCTGACGCGCATTGCCATCGTCAATGACGACATGCCCTTCCTCGTGGATTCGGTGGCCGCCTCCATCGCGGCGCTTGGCCTGTCGATCGACCGGCTCGTCCATCCCGTCATTCCCGTCGAACGGGACAAAAAGGGATTGCTTACCGGCATTCCCGACGGCGATCCGGAAGATGCCTATTGGGAATCGATGATCTACATCGAAGCCGCGCGCGTCGATGCCAAGACCCGCCGCCAGCTCCAGGAAAGCCTCAAGGAAACGCTCGCCGACGTCCGGGCTGCCGTCACCGACTGGGCCGACGTGCAGGAGGCCATGTCCGCAGACGCCGCACGCATCCGCGAGAGCGATGAAGAAGGTGCAGAGCTTCTCGAATGGTTGAATTCGGGGATGCTGACCCAGCTCGGCCATGTCATCCAGATGCGCGATGGCAGCCAGCAGGATGCTCGCGGTATTTGCCGCAAGAGCGCTAAGGAGCTGCTGGCCCAGGCATCGTTCGAGCGCGCGTTCGACTGGTTCGACAAGGGCAAGGATGGGCGCAAGCTGCTCATCATCAAGGCCAATCACCTGAGCAATGTGCACCGCCGCGTGCCGCTGGATCTGTTTATCGTGCCGATCGAAGAAGGCGGCAAGGTCGTGGCCCTTTCGGTTCACGCCGGGGTTTGGACAAGCGCCGCACTGGCCGCACCGCCCCGCAGCGTTCCACGCCTGCGCCGTCAGCTCGATGCGCTGCGCGAACGCCATGGCTTCGACGAAACAGGGCATGCCGGCAAGGCGCTGGTTCATGCCCTGACAACGCTTCCTCACGATCTCCTCATCGGGTTCTCCGAAGAGGATGTCGAACGTGTCGCAACGACGATGATGAGCCTGGTCGATCGGCCGCGTCCGCGTCTCGCTCTGGTCGAGGCCCCGCTGGCCCGCCACCTTTTCGCCTTCGTCTGGTTGCCACGCGACATGGTGGCCACACAGGTTCGCCTCGAAATCCAGGCTCTGCTGGAAGAGGCCGCCGCGGCGCGTCTGCTCGACTGGAGCCTCGAGGTGGAAGGCGGAAATCTCGCCACGATCCGCTTCGTGTTCGACATCCGTGACGGCATAGAAGCGCCCGACGAAGCGAAGCTTGAAGAGCAGATGCAGACCCTCCTGCGCGGTTGGAGCGAGGCTGTGGAAGCCGAACTCGGCGCGCTCGAGGATCCGACGCGCGCGGCTGGCCTTGCCCTGCGTTTCGCCGAACATTTTCCCACCGGTTTCCGCGGTCGCTTCGGTCCGCACGAAGCCGCACTCGATATCGCTCGCCTGCATGACCTTGGGGCAAGCGTTGAAAGCGAGGAAATCGTGCGCGGCGCCCGGTTGTGCTTCGGCGAGGCTGAAGACAAGGGCACATTGCGCCTGAAGCTGTATCAATCCGAAGGCAGCCTGCCGCTGTCGGAAGGCGTTCCTGCGCTGGAGGATTTCGGATTTTACGTTCAGTCCGAAATGCCCACCGTGCTGGATGAGGGCCGGCTTGGTACGATTCACGATTTCCTGCTCGATCTGAAACCGGGCGCCGATCCCAAGGCGCTGATCGACCGTTCCTCGGCAATCGAGGAAGCCATCGCTGCAGTACTGAATGCCGAGGCGGAAAACGATCCGTTCAACCGCCTGGTCCCCGAAGCGGGGCTGTCGGCTCGCGAAGCGAACTGGCTGCGCGCCTTCTATCGCTATCTGCGCCAGGTCGGGATGAGCTTCACGATCTACACCGTGGTCGATGCGCTTGCAGCAGCGCCCGACGTGACGCGTGCGCTGGTGGCCCTGTTCACCGCCCGTCACGATCCCGAATTCGGCAATGCTCGCGACGAAGCGATCGCGGAAGCGCGGGCGGCGATCAAGCGGGGCCTGTCCAAGGTCAAGGCGATCAATGACGACCGTCTGCTGCGCCTGTACAACTCGCTTATCGATGCGATCCTGCGAACCAACGCATTCGCACCGGCTTCGCATGAAGCGCTCGCCTTCAAGATCGATTCGGCAAAGGTCCCGAACCTGCCCAAGCCGGTCCCCTATCGCGAAATCTTCGTCTATTCCCGCCGGGTGGAAGGCATCCACCTGCGTAGCGGGCCGGTTGCCCGCGGCGGATTGCGCTGGTCCGACCGGCGCGACGACTTCCGCACGGAAATTCTCGGCCTGATGAAAGCCCAGCGCGTGAAGAACGCGGTGATCGTTCCGACCGGCGCCAAGGGCGGCTTCTATCCGAAACAGCTCCCGAACCCGGCCATCGATCGCGAAGCCTGGGCGGCCGAGGGTCGCGGCAGCTACGAAACCTTTATTCGCACATTGCTGTCGGTCACCGACAACATCGTCGACGACAAGGTCGTTCATCCCGAACATGTGGTCATTACCGATGGCGAGGATCCGTATTTCGTTGTCGCCGCCGACAAGGGCACGGCAACCTTTTCGGACATCGCAAATGCGATTGCCGAATCGAGGGATTTCTGGCTCGACGACGCCTTCGCCAGCGGCGGCTCGAAAGGATACGACCACAAGGCCATGGGCATCACCGCCCGCGGCGCGTGGGTCAGTGTACAGCGCCATTTCCGCGAGATGGGCATCGATGTGCAAAACGAAAGCATCGAGGTTGTCGGTTGCGGCGACATGTCGGGCGACGTGTTCGGCAATGGCATGCTGCTGTCCAAGGCCATCAAGCTTGTCGCAGCATTCGACCATCGCCACATTTTCCTCGATCCGGACCCGGACCCGGCAGCAAGCTGGAAGGAACGTCAGCGCCTGTTCGCTCTCCCGCGCTCGAGCTGGGAAGATTACGACAGCAGCCTGATTTCCAAAGGTGGCGGGGTCTTCCCGCGCGATACCAAGAGTATCAAGCTGTCCAAGGTGATGCAGGCTAAGCTGGGTATCGACCAATCGGCGATCGAACCGGAAGCCCTGATTTCCGCCATTCTCAAAGCGCCAGTGGACCTTATCTGGTTCGGCGGCATCGGCACATACATCAAGGCCAGCCAGGAAAATAACGTCCAGGTGGGCGATCCTGCAAACGACGCCCTGCGCGTCGATGCAGCCGATGTGAAAGCCAAGGTCATCGGAGAAGGCGCCAATCTGGGCATCACCCAGGCAGCCCGCATCGAATTCTCGCTGCATGGCGGCCGCTGCAACACCGATTTCATCGACAATTCGGCCGGGGTCGATTGCTCCGATAACGAGGTCAATATCAAGATCGCACTGGCCGCGGCCAAGCGGTCGGGCAAGCTCAGCGAACCCAAGCGTGTGGCGCTGCTCGAATCGATGACCGACGAGGTCGCCGAGATCGTGCTGGAGGATAACCGCCTGCAAGCGCTGGCGCTTTCAATTGCCGAACAGGGCGGTGCTGGCGCGGTACCGCCCCAACTGCGCCTGATCGAGGCGCTGGAAGATCGCGGGGCGCTGGACCGCCAGACGGAGGGTCTCGCATCGAGCGAGGCTCTGGGGCGCAGAACGTCGGAAGGTATGGGCCTGACCCGGCCTGAACTGGCTGTGTTGCTCTCCTCGACCAAACTGGTGCTGCAGGAGGCCATCGAACAGAGCAGTCTCCCAGACGATCCGAGCGTTGCCGATCTGCTGCTCGACTATTTCCCATCCGCGATGCGCAAGAAGTTCAAGGCGCAGATCGAAGGGCACCAGCTACGGCGTGAAATCATCGCAACTGCACTGGCCAACCGCTTCGTCAATCGCATGGGCTTCGTGCATCCTTTCGAACTGTCGGAAGAAGAAGGTGTCGGCCTGGCTGACGTCACCGCGGCGTTCATCGTGGCGGACAGGCTCTTCGGCGCGAGTGAACTGTGGGCGGAGCTTGAAACGGCTGCGATGCCCGAAGATGTTCGCATCTACCTTTTCCGCCATATGGCCGGCGCGCTTCGCAGCCAGATGGCCGATCTCATCCGGGTCGGAGCCAGCACCATTCCCCCGGGCGAACTGATCACAAGCCTTCAGGACCGCGTGAAGCGCCTGATGACGGGATCGGAAGAATTGCTGACCGACGCATCGATCAGGCAGTCCAACAAGCTGCGCGCGGAATTCGTCGACATGGACGCTCCTGACAAGCTCGCCGCTCGCGTCACCCACCTCTATGACCTGGACGGCGCGGTTGGTCTGGCTTCTCTCTCGCGCAGTGCCGAGATCGACGTGCGGGAACTCACCGCTGCGTTCACCGATCTGGGCGAACGCATTGGTCTCGACTGGGCGCAGAGCACGTCGGCCATGATGAACCCGTCCGATGTATGGGAACGTCTGCTTGTCGCCGGCCTTTCGCGCGACTTCCAGCAGATGCGGCTCGAGTTCCTGCGCCGGCTCTCGCGGCGCAAGGATGCGAAGAAGGATCCGGTCGGTACCGTCGCCATCTGGGCGGAAGAACATGCCGCCGCAATCCGCCAGTTCCGCACCATGGTCGGGCGCGCGCAGGCCCAGGGTGAAGTCGCTCCGGCCACGCTAGCGCAGGTGGCCAGTATGGCTCGCAACCTGCTGGCTCGATAGGACTGAGCTTGACCGGCTGGCGTTTTCGCGCCAGCCAGCGCGGCAATGGAACATTTCGATGTCGTCATCGTGGGATCGGGGCACGGCGGTGCGCAGGCCGCCATCGCCCTGCGGCAGAACGGTCATGAGGATACCATCCTCATGGTCAGCCGCGACCGCAACCCACCGTACGAACGACCGCCGCTGTCGAAAGAATATCTCGCAGGCGAAAAGCCGTTCGAGCGAATCCAAATCCGGCCCGAAAAATTCTGGGCAGACAAGAATGTCGAGCTTCGTCTTGGCAGGAACGTCAACGAAGTCGATCCGATTGCGCGCGAACTGGTTCTGTCGGACGATACCCGGATTACCTATCGCAAGCTGATCTGGGCTGCCGGTGGCGATGCCCGACGGTTGTCCTGCCCGGGCAGCGATCTGGGCAGTATTCACTATGTGCGAACGCGGCGCGATGTCGATACGCTGAAGGAAGAACTGGCCGGAGGCGCAAAACGGGCTGTCATAGTCGGCGCCGGCTATATCGGGCTCGAGGCGGCTGCGGTGCTGCGCAAGCTGGGCTGCGAAGTTACCGTGGTGGAAATGCAAGACCGGGTCCTCGCACGGGTCGCGGGCCCCGAACTTTCGGATTTCTATGCCGCCTACCACCGCGAACAGGGTGTCGACTTGCGGCTGTCCACCGGGGTCGAGGCAATCGAAGGGGCAGATGGCCGGGTCAGCGCTGCTCTGACCGATAGCGGCGAGAAGATCGCCTGCGACGTCATCATCGCCGGCATCGGCATCGTTCCCTCCGTCGGAGCCCTGATCGCTGCAGGAGCGGCAGGATCGAGCGGCGTCGATGTCGATACGTTCTGCCGTACGACGCTCGACGACATCTACGCCATCGGCGACTGCGCGGCACATGCCAATCCCTACGCCAACAACAAGGTCATCCGCCTCGAGTCCGTACAGAATGCGAATGACATGGCCACGGTCGCTGCGAAGGCGATCATGGGCGACAAGCAGGATTACGATGCAGTCCCGTGGTTCTGGTCGAACCAGTACGACCTACGACTGCAAACTGTCGGGATTTCCATCGATCATGACCGAGCGATTCTGCGCGGCGATCCGGCGGACAAGAAATTCAGCGTGGTCTATCTGCGCGAGGGGCGGGTCGTGGCGCTCGATTGCGTCAACAACACCAAGGATTATGTCCAGGGTCGCAAGCTGGTGATGGACCGCGCAGAGATCGAGCCGGAGCTGCTTGCGGATGCGACTGTTCAGCTCAAGGAGCTGCGCTGATCCGCGCAAGCGCCCAACGGGCGGCATCGGCGACGACAGGGTCTTCATCCGAACACAGACCGCGCACGAGCGGCGCCAGACCGGCGGAACCGCTGTTGCCGGCAGCATAGAGACAGTTGCGCACGAAGCGGTTGCGGCCGATGCGCTTGATGGGCGAACCGGAGAAGAACTGGCGGAAGCCGGCATCGTCGAACTGCAAGAAGGCTGCGAGGTCTGGCGCGGCTAGGTCTTGGCGCGGGGCGAGCTTCAGATGGCGGTGCGCGGCATCGGCGAACTTGTTCCAGGGGCAGACTGCCAGGCAGTCGTCGCAGCCGTAGATGCGGTTGCCGAGGAGGGGGCGGAGATCTTCCTCAACCTCGCCCTTATGCTCGATGGTCAGGTAGGAAATGCAGCGACGCGCGTCCAACTTGTAGGGGCTGGGGAAGGCATCGGTCGGGCAGGCATCCTGACAGGCGCGGCAGGAGCCGCACAGGTCGCGCCCTGGGGTATCGGGCGCGAAGTCCAGGGTCGAGTAGATCGCGCCGAGAAACAGCCACGAACCATGGTCGCGGCTAACCACGTTCGTATGCTTGCCCTGCCAGCCGATACCGGCCGCTTCGCCGAGCGGCTTTTCCATTACCGGAGCCGTATCGACGAAAACCTTGAGCTCGCTTTCGGGCGCACGTTCGATGAGCCAGCGCGCCAGGGCCTTGAGCGTCTTTTTCACGACATCGTGATAATCGCGCCCCTGCGCATATACCGAGACACGCGCCTTTTCCGGTTGCGATTCCAGCGCCAGCGGATCGATGTCGGGCGCATAGCTCATGCCGAGCGCGATCACGCTTCTCGCTTCGGGCCATAGCCCCTGCGGCGAGGCGCGCTGGGCCTTGCGCGCCTCCATCCATTCCATCGACCCGTGACGGCCTTCGCCCAGATATTCTTCGAGGCGCGCGGCACGCTGCGGATCGGGCGCAGCCGAGGTGAAGCCGCAGGCGACAAAGCCCAGCCGCCGCGCCTCCTTGCGCAAATCATCCTGCAATTCCGCGTTAACCACGCTTGCGTGTGCTCCCGTTCACTGCCAGCCACTATCGATGCGCCCATGCTTACCGAGACAGGCACCATGACGCGACCCCCGGCCGACGGCCATCGTCCGCTCGCTATCGAGGCGCGCGGACTGGTCAAGCGCTTCGACGACACGCTGGCTGTCGACGGGGTGGATATTTCCGTGCCCGAAGGCGCGATCTACGGCATTCTGGGCCCCAACGGCGCAGGCAAGACGACGACACTGCGGATGTTGCTGGGCATCATCGACCCCGACGAAGGCGTGCGCCGCGTGTTCGGCAACGACCGCCCGCACGAAGTTGCCAAGCTGATCGGCTACCTGCCCGAGGAACGCGGCCTGTATCCCGCAATGAAATGCGACGATGCGATCGCGTTCATGGGCGCACTGCGCGGCCTGCCGCTGGCCGAAGGCAAGGCGCGCGGGCGTGAATTGCTGGAAGGGCACGGCATGGGCCATGCGATCGACCGGCAGATCCGCCAATTGTCGAAGGGCATGGCGCAGACTGTACAATTGCTCGGCACGCTGGTGCATCGCCCGAAGCTGGTGGTGCTGGACGAACCGTTCAGCGGGCTCGACGCGATCAATCAGGGCAAGCTGGAAACGATGATTCGCGAACTGGCCCTGGGCGGAACGACAGTCATCTTTTCCACTCACGTCATCCACCACGCCGAACGACTGTGCGATGAAGTGGCGATCATTGCCGGAGGCAAGGTGCCCTATGCCGGATCGGTGGATGTGGCGCGCGACCGCATTCCTGCGCAGGTCCGGCTGGAGACGCGCACCGGCGAAGGCGTCTGGTGCAGCGCCCTGCCCGCAGACACCCGCCACGACGTGAAGGCCAACGGCAGCCATTTCTGGTATTTCCCTGTGCCAGAGAGCGGAATCGAAGCTTTGCTGAAACCCCTGATCGAGGGAGAAGCCGGAATCCTGTCACTGTCGATCGAGCGCGCCGGCCTGCACGATGCCTTCGTCGAGATAGCCGGCGAAGCAGCGGCCCGCGCGCTGCGCGAGGGCAGCGGTGAAGGAACCGGGCAATGAGCGATACCACGCGCCTGTCGCTGTTCGAAGCGGCCCGCGTCGTTGCCCGGCGCGACTTCCATGCCATCCTCTTCAGCCGGGCATTCTTCTTTTTCCTGCTCGGCCCCCTGTTCCCGATCGTCATCGGTGCGATGGCAGGCGGGATCGGCGGCCAGGTGCAGCGCGATGCAAACACCAGGCTGGTGGCCGTTGCCATGAGCGAACCCGATGCGCAGGCGATGGTCGAGGCCAGAGCCCGGCTGGCGCCGCAAATCGGTATGGCGCTGCCCGAACTGGGCATTGCCAGCAGCGCCGAAAGGCCCGAGGCGATCCTGCGTGAAAAAGGCAGGAACTACATCGCCGTCGTCAGTGGTACACCCGGGGAACCGCAACTGACCGGCCCGCAGGACAGCATCGATTTCTGGCGCGGCCCGATCGCCCTGATCGCTGCGGAGGCGCGGACGGGAACTGTCGCATCGTTCCCAGCAGTCCGGGAGAACCCGGTCGCGACCAGTGTCGCTGCGCAACGCACCGACCGCATCCGAACGGCGCAGGCTGGGCAATTGCTCCTATTCCTGCTGATGATGCTGCTGGCCGGAATGGTGCTGTCCAATCTGGTCGAGGAAAAGGCGAACAAGGTCATCGAGGTCCTCGCAGCGGCCATTCCGATGGACGCCGTGTTTCTGGGCAAACTGGTCGCCATGCTGGGCGTCAGCTTCGTGGGAATCGCCGTGTGGGCCGTAGCGGGCGGGGCGATAGCCTTGCTGGCCGGTAATGCCCTGCCGCAATTGCCCGAACCGGCGCTGGGCTGGCCGCTCTTCATCGCCTTCGGAATCGTCTATTTCGCAATGGGCTATCTGCTGCTGGGGTCGCTGTTCCTGACGATCGGCGGAATGGCGGCGACCGTGCGCGAAGTGCAGACCATGTCGATGCCTGTCACCATGGCGCAATTGCTGGTGTTCTTCCTGGCCGCTTCCGCGATCACCAGCCCTGGATCGCCCCTGGAGATCGGCGCAGCGATTTTCCCGCTATCCTCGCCTTTCGCGATGCTGGCCCGCGCCGCGCAGTCGGAAGCCTTGTGGCCGCATATGCTGGCCCTGGCCTGGCAGGCGCTGTGCGTGATCCTGTTCGTGAGGTTCGGCGCGATGATCTTCCGGCGGCGCGTGATGAAATCGGGCAAGGGCGGACGCGCGCGAAAGCCGCGGTTCGGCAGGGCGCGATCGGCGTGATACCGGCAATCGCGAGGCCATGACCGGCGAAGCTGACCGAAAGATCGGTGGCGATTTGCAACGCACTATTGACACACGTGTCAGTTAGGGCAGGATGGCGGGAAAGAGGGAGGCCGAACGCAAAGAATCGCCCCCTCTCGAGAGGAGAGAGACATGGCAACCGCTGCAATCGAACGCCCCCAGTGCCGCACATCGCCCAGTGCCCATCAGGCGCTGAAACAGCATTTCGCGGAACACCCCGAAGACAAGCTGCATCATCCCCACAAATGGGATGTCAGCCGCAGCGATATCTATGCCGAGAATACGTGGCATCCGATCTTCCGCGAAATGCGCGAAGCCGGGCCCCTGCACTATATCGATGACAGCCCCTTCGGCCCGTACTGGGCCGTGGTCGGTCACAAGGCGATCCAGCATATCGAGGCCCTGCCCGATACGTTCTCTTCAAGCTGGGAGCATGGCGGGATCACTATCCTCGAGCGACTGACCGATGAGCAGCTTGCCGAGCGCGGGCTGGAGGAACGCCGCGAACTGCCGATGTTCATTGCCATGGACCGGCCCCAGCACACCGGCCAGCGGCGCACCGTTGCGCCCAAGTTCACGCCCAGCGGCATGGCCGAGATGGAAGGCGAGATTCGCCAGCGCACCGGCGAACTGCTGGATTCCCTACCGCGCGGCGAGGTGTTCGACTGGGTCGACACCGTCAGCATCGAACTGACCACCGGCATGCTGGCGATCCTGTTCGGGTTCCCCTGGGAGGACCGCCGCCTGCTGACGTTCTGGTCCGACTGGTCGGGCGACACGGAGCTGGCCACCGTACGCGAGCTGGACGAGGTGCGCTGGGGCATACTTCAGGAAATGGCGGCCTATTTCCAGTCGCTATGGATCGAGCGCACGCACGACAAGGAACCGGGCGACGATCTGATTTCCATGATGATCCATTCCGAAGCCATGAACCAGATGAGCCCGCAGGAATTCATGGGCAATCTGATCCTGCTGATCGTTGGCGGCAACGACACCACGCGCAATTCGATGAGCGGTTTCGTCTATCAGCTCGACAAGAATCCCGAGCAGCGCAAGCTGTTCGAGCAGGATCCTTCGATCATTCCGAATGCCGTGCAGGAAATGCTGCGCATGCAGACCCCGCTGGCCCATATGCGCCGCACCTGCGTGGAAGACACCGAGGTATTCGGTCAGCAGATCAAGGCCGGGGACAAGGTCGTGCTGTGGTATCTATCGGCCAATCGCGACGAGGAAGTGTTCGAAAACCCCGACAAACTAGACCTGACCCGCGAAAACGCCCGCCGCCACATCGCATTCGGTTATGGCATCCACCGCTGCGTGGGAGCCCGGCTGGCCGAACTACAGCTGCGCATCTTGCTCGAAGAACTGCACAAACGGCGCATGCGGGTGCATCTTGCCGGGGACATCGAGCGGGTCAAAGCGAACTTCGTCCACGGCTTCCGCAAGCTCGAGGTCGAAATCACCGATTTCTGAGGCTGTGTAACCTTTCATTCGTTTCAAGCGTAGGTTCAGGCGTGGGGTGCTATTCCCCATGCCATGAACCGAGACACCATGACTCAGCATACCCTCA
>CESL01012046.1_pt1 | contig 41570 bp, 39 predicted proteins | sample 531221 | NCBI WGS metagenome assembly CESL01 (sample SAMEA2622197, study PRJEB7988) | marine metagenome | biome: marine biome (ENVO:00000447); feature: mesopelagic zone (ENVO:00000213) & marine oxygen minimum zone (ENVO:01000065); material: "saline water (ENVO:00002010), including plankton...
GCCGGCCGAGCCGCTTGAGCCACCCGGATCGAACGTTCCAGTAAGGATGCCGACGAGCCCGACGAGATACGCAAAGCTCAACAGGCCGACCCCTGCGTAAAGGACAGCAGCCAGCAATGCCGGCCAGCGCGGAAGCAGTATCAATCCGGCCCACATGGCCATGGCGAGCAGGTTCGCAGTGCTGAAAACCGTATCCCACATGCCGGATCTCCTTAATGTCTAAGTCGCTTCGTGCTCGATCTGCGGTAACGTCTTCGCTGCGCGCAGTATGCCGTCATTGTCATGGACGAAACGGCCCCTCGCCGCCCGCTTTGCAAGCGCAAGCGCAGCCTGGGCGACACTGTCGGCCCTGATTGCGCGGAACCGGCGGTAGCTGCCGTGCAGCAGGAGGTTGCCCAAAGGCGCCGCCGCGATACCAAACCGTTCCGCTGGACGGCGATCGCCCTCGCGCTTTCCGACCAGAAGTCCAGGCCGCAGTATGTCCAAGCGGCCGAAACGCATCTTGGTCAGTTCCCGTTCGACCTCACCCTTCACTTTCAGATAGAACTTGCCCGACATTGGATCTGCGCCTGCAGAGCTGACATGGACGAAACGTTCTACATTCAGTTTCTTCGCAGCCTGCGCGGTTTCCAGAACCAGATCAAGATCGACGGCGCGGAACGCCGCTTCTTCCTCGCCAGCTTTCTTCCACGTCGTACCCAGCGCACAAATCAGAGCCGTGGGCCGTATCGCCTCGATCACTTCGCCCCACTTGGCAGGTTCAGCGACGAAAAGTTCCATCCGAATACCGCGAGGCAACTTCATTTCGCGCCGCGCAATGCCCGTCAGGCGAACATCCTCGCGCCCGATGCATTGACCGATAACCGTCGTGCCGATCAGCCCCGTTGCACCGATCAACGCGATGCGGATCGCATCAGACATTGCTCAGTCCCTCAGGGGCACGACCGTAAATGCGCCGACACTGATGGATGGCATAGCGATCGGTCATACCGGCGATGAAATCGGCGATATGGCGGCTGCGCTCCGGTTCCTGTTTTGGCAGCGATGCAAGCCACGGTGAAGGCAGGTTGGTTTCATCCTGATGGTAGGCGGCGAACAGGCGGGCAATGACGTCCCGGGCATGTTCAGCCGTCGCGATCTGTTCATCGTGATAATACAGCCGATCGTACATGAACCGCTTGAGCCTGCGCTCGTGCTCACGCATCGCCGGAGTGAAAGTGGCCAGTTGGCGCCCTGCTGCGCGCACTTCGTCGACGCTCATGATCCCGCTGGTCTGCGCGCTGGTATGCGTGATCACGTCGTTTACCATCAACCCGATCTGCGTCCTGACGAGCTCGCGCTGCTGGCGATCACGCGGGGCGTGGGGAAACCGCCGTTCGACTTCGCGCCATTGATCGGCAAGCCAGTCGAGCGAGAGCAGATCGTCGAGCGAGAGGAAACCTGCGCGCAGACCATCGTCTATGTCGTGATTGTCATAGGCGATATCGTCCGCAACAGCCGCCACCTGCGCTTCGAGCGAGGGCCAGGTCGACAGTTCGAGGGAAAACGCCTGATCGATTTCGGCAAGCGCCCAGCTGGGAGCCGCCACGGGGCCGTTGTGCTTGGCCAGACCTTCAAGCGTTTCCCACGTCAGGTTCAAGCCATCATGGTCGCAATAGGGACCTTCGAGCCGGGCCAGGGTGCGAAGGCCCTGAGCATTGTGATCATAACCGCCCGCATGGACCATCGCCTGTTCGAGCGCCTTTTCGCCCGCATGTCCGAAAGGCGGATGTCCGATATCATGCCCGAGACAAAGCGCCTCCGTCAGATCTTCGTTAAGGCCCAGTTCGCGTGCGATTACCCGACCGACTTGGGCCACTTCCAGACTGTGTGTCAGGCGCGTGCGGTAGTGGTCACCATCCGGTGCGATGAAGACCTGCGTCTTCGATCGCAGGCGCCGGAATGCGATGGAATGGACAATCCGGTCGCGGTCACGCTGGAATTCGCTGCGGGGGCCGCGCGAACCTGCTCGTTCCTCGGGAAACTCGCGCCCGCGACTTGCGGCGGGATCGGATGCGTAGGGTGCTGTGTGCATGCGCGGCGACGCTTAGGTCAGCGGCAGGGGGGCGACAACGTGAACGAAAAGCGAACCCGGCGGATTTTCGGCAGGTTGTGCGGCGCAGAGGCCGGGTTCGTCGTCCGGATCAGATCAGGACAGGATCCAATCCGCCGCAGCGCGGCAGTGAATATCGGTGGAATTGTAGACCGGAAGCACGTTGGCGTCGGTATCGACGACGAGTTCGAGTTCGGTGCAGGCGAGCACGATGGCTTCCGCCCCTTCTTTTTCCTTCATCGTTATGATGGTCTTGAGCGCGCGTTCGGCATCGCGTGTGACCCGGCCGAGCATGAGTTCCTTGTAAATGATCCCGTCGACGAGTTCGACATCACCCTGATCGGGCGGGAGCAGATCCACGCCATGCGAAACGAGACGCTGGCGATAAAAGCTTTCCGTCATCACGAAGCGGGTACCCAGAAGCGCGGCATTCTTGCAGTCGTCTTCCTCCATCGCCTTGCCAACGCAATCGGCAATGTGGAGCACCGGAATGGAAACGGCTTCGGTCAGGCGATCATAGACCTTGTGCATCGTATTGGCTGCCATGACGAGCCCTTCGGCTCCGCCAGCTTCCAGCCGCCGGGCGGATTCGACCAGCGTCGAAGCGATGCTGTCCCAATCGTCGGCGTTCTTGGCCGCCGCGATTGGCGCATAGTCCAGACTTTCGATCAGCATCGGAGGGCTCGCCATCGGCGGCGCCTTCTTCTGCACGATTTTATTGATCCGTTCGTAATATGCCCGAGTGGAAATCCAACTCATGCCCCCGATAATGCCGAGTTTCCGCAAACGTCCGTCCTTTTCCGCCCTGAAATCAACCTGATCGCAGTTTGCCCACGTATCAGGGGGTTAGAACGGGTTGCGCCAGAGGCGGTTCCATCGCTTTTCCATGCTTCTGCGCCAGTGTGTCCAAGAAGACCCGAAACGAGGTATTCCCGCCCGCAGACAAGCGTGCACGCATCACGGTCTCATCTGTGCGATCCATCGTCGTACTATATCCAACCCGTCGTCATCGACTGTGGATTTGCCAAGCTCAGGCATCGCAACACCGGGCTCGGCGCTGGCCATGCGATAGGTCAGGATGGATGTGTTGGGCGAACCCGGCACGATATCGAACATGTGGCCGCCAGCCCCGCGACCGGCGGCAACCGGGCGTTTGCCGATCCCGATCGCATCCGGTGACTTCTGTTCCCAACGCAAGTCGAGCCCGCTGTTGGAAGCTGTCGCATCGGGCTGATGGCAATGCGCGCAATTGACGTCCAGATAGCCACGCGCGGCATCGGCCAGATCCGCGCTCTGCCGCATTTCCCAGATCGGCAACTGGTCCGATCCATCCGGGACCGCATCGAGATGGGCCGAGGCGACCATTTTGCCGAGCCATTCGCGCGACAGGTTTCGCGCCTTGGGTCCGATCGGCGTAACCGCACCACCGAGGCCATGGCATTCCTTGCACTGGTTCTTGTTCGGAACGCGGTAGCTGATAGCCTCCCCGCCCGGTGTCGTGACATGGACACGCGCGCCTGCAATGGCCAGCCGCGCCTCGGTCTGTTCGTCATTCCAGACGTAAGGCAGTGCCAGCCAGCCATCCGCGCGATGCAGCAGTACACGCGTTTCGATCAGGCGGCGCCCGCCATCCTGATCGAATGCGAAAGTCTTGATCAGCGCCCCTCCTACCGGAATGTAGAGCAGCCCTTCGCCTTGCGCCTTCATCGCCGCGCCACCGGGCACATAGACGAAACGCAATTTCTCGGCGCCGTCCGAATAAAGGGGTGTATTGAGCCGGTAAGGCGTGACCCCCTGCCCCGGTTGCTGTTCAGTCTGGTTTTCGAAGAAGCCGAAGTCGGACAAGTTCTGCGGCAAGCCCTGCAGCACCGCCGCATCGTTCACCTGTGCGCGCGAGTTTCCCGGCTGGACAAGTTCCGCCCGCACCGCAACGGACCCGGCCAGCGCCAAGCATGCGCTCGCGAGCAAGGCGACAGGCGGTTTCATGCCCCCAGCCGGTCGTCCAGTTCGGCGGGCGCGCCAATGCCGTTTTTGTCGAATTCGCCAGTCGGCGCTGGAACGGTCAACGGCCCGGGCTTCGCCGCATCGAGCCCCTTGCCCACTTCGGTGAGATTGAGGCTCCAGCCGGAGGTATCCTTAACCGCAGTCACGGAGCCAAGCCCATCCCACAGCACCGGCGGCAACTCGCCCCCGAAGGCACCGAGCAACATGTCCGCCCCATCGAGCTGGGGGTCGTAACCGCCGCCGTCATAGAGGTTTTCGCCGATCACGACATCGCGCGGAAGCGGATTGTACCGCTCGTCGTCGAAGCTCTGGGTGTAAGCGATGACCATGATCGGAGCGGTCGGATTTCTCGAAAGGATGTTGTTCTCGATAAGGACCTTGTCATTGGCCATGATCAGGATGCCGGTGCCCCGGCGCACGCTCGCGACGATATTGCCGGGAGGGGCAAAATTGGGCGTATCGTTCGCGACCACGAGATTATTGGCCACGATCACATTGCCGCCGCCCATGACCGGTAGCGCCGGCAGGTCGAACACCAGAATGCCGCCGGTGTTGCGCGTCGCGACGTTATGTTCGACCAGGGCATTGCGGCTGTTCTCGATCTCGATCCCGGCAACATTCGCTTCGGCGATCGAATTGCGCACCGTGATGCCGTTCGATTGGCCCACATAGATGCCGGCATCGGATGCCCCGGTGACCTTCACACCGTCGATCAAGACCCCGCTGCTTTCGACGGGATAAATGCCGTATGCGCCGTTTTCCGCGTGTGGGCCGCGCGTCCATGTGACGCGGATGCGGTGATAGACGATGTTGTCGGCGCCCTTGGACTTGATACCGTCGCCCTTGGGGTTCTCCAGCGCGAAATCGCGCAGGGTTACGTTGTCGCTGGTGACCAGCAGCCCTTCGCCCGAACCCTGCTGGCCGGTGAAATCGAGAACCGTACCATCCATTCCCGCACCGCGGACGGTGACATTGTCGACATCGAGGCTGAGGCCATCGGTGACGGTATAGCGGCCCGCCGCAAGGACGATCTCGTCGCCCGGCTCGGCAAGGATCAGCGCCTCCTGCAAGGCCTTCTGAGCGTCTTCGCCCGGGGCGACATTATGCGTCGCGGCGAATGCGGGCACTGCACAAGTGAGCAATGCAGCGGCAAGCGGCAGTCTGATGGTCATGAGTCTCTCCCTTGCAACGCATTGTGGCGCAAGGTCGAACGATTGCAAGCGTCTCAGCCGGCCCCGAAGGCGCATATGGCAGCAGACGTGGCGGAAACTTCCAGCACTTCGGGGTCGTCCACGCGGCGTACCCGCTCGAGAAATTCGGCGATGTTCAGCGGAATATCCGCTTCGCCTTCCTCGGGCCGGAGGCTTTCGAGCTTGCGCAGCTGGCCGATCGAAAGCCGGTCGGCCATGCGGCCTGCCATGCACTCGGCCATGGGCTGGGGCAGCCCGGCAGCGACCATTTCATCCTCGAGCCTGTCTTCCACCGAGCCCTGGAAACCGCCGCCAACGGTTGCCCACAGGATCAGCCCGGCGATAACCAGAACTGCTAGAATAATCGCGACCCGTTTCATGTCAGTCGAGCGCCTTCACGATTTCTTCGACCATCTTCTTGGCATCGGACAGCAGCATCATGGTCTGATCCATATAGAACACATCGTTATCGACCCCGGCATAGCCCACGCCGCCCATCGACCGCTTGATGAAGAAGACCTGCTTGGCCTTGTCCACGTCAAAGACGGGCATGCCATAGATGGGTGAAGACTTGTCGGTCTTGGCCGCCGGATTGACCACGTCATTGGCCCCGATGATGAAAGCCACATCAGCCTGCGAAAATTCGCTGTTGATGTCCTCCAGTTCGAACACCTTGTCGTAATCCACGCTGGCTTCGGCCAGCAGCACGTTCATGTGACCCGGCATACGGCCGGCGACGGGATGGATGGCGAACTTCACCTCGACGCCCTTTTCCTCCAGCACGTCGGTCATTTCCCGCAGCGCGTGCTGCGCCTGCGCAACCGCCATGCCGTAACCCGGAATGATGATCACCTTTTCCGCCTGTTCCAGCATGAATGCGGCATCGGCCGCACTGCCCTGCTTGTATGGGCGCTGTTCGCGCGGCTCGCCGGAAGCGCCGCCGCCGTCATCCGCGCCGAACCCGCCTGCAATCACGCTGATGAAGCTGCGGTTCATCGCGCGACACATGATGTAGCTGAGGATCGCGCCCGACGATCCGACCAGCGCGCCGGTGATGATCATCGCCGTATTGCCGAGCGTAAAGCCCATCGCCGCTGCCGCCCAGCCCGAATAGCTGTTCAGCATCGACACCACGACCGGCATGTCCGCCCCGCCGATGGGGATGATCAGCAGGAAGCCGATGACGAAGGCGAGCACGGTCAGCGCAATGATCAGCGGCAAGGTCTCGTCGGGCCCTGCCATAGCGAAGAGCGCAGTAAGCACGATGATCGCGGCGAGCGTGCCGAGATTGATGACGTGCCTTGCGGGAAGGAGAATGGGCGAACCGCTCATTTTTCCCGAGAGCTTGAGGAAGGCGATGACTGAGCCGGAGAATGTGATCGCCCCGATAGCGATGCCGAGGCCCATCTCGACCTTGGAAACCGGAGAAATGCCCATCATGATGTTCTCAACATCGAGATCGACGATCCGGTCTATCTCTACGAACAGCCCGAAGGCGTCGGGATTGAGATAGGCTGCCCAGCCCACCAGCACTGCGGCCAGACCAACGAGGCTGTGGAACGCCGCGACCAGCTCCGGCATCGCGGTCATCGCGATGCGGCGGGCGATGGTTATGCCGATGATGGCGCCGATAGCGATGGCGATCAGGATTTCGCTCATCGAAGCCCAGTCGGGCCGAGTAACAAAGACATCGGATAATTGTTGTTCAGTCACCCAAGGGAAATGCGTCACCAGCGTCGTTACCACTGCGATCAGCATGCCAATCATGCCGAACCGGTTCCCCTTTCGGCTCGTTGCCGGCGAAGACAGGCCGCGCAGCGCGAGAATGAAGAACACCCCTGAAATGAGATAGGCGAGCGCGACCCACGGGTTGACGGAGCCGTGCGCTCCGGCCTCCGCAACTGCCGAAAATCTTCCTACGCCGGGCACGGCAGGCACAGGGGCGAGGAGAGAAAACATCACTTCTTCTCCTTCTTCTTGTACATGGCGAGCATGCGCGCCGTTACCGCGAAGCCGCCGAAGATATTGACGCTGGCGAGCACGACGCCGAGCAGCCCCAGCCATTTAGCCCCCGGGACGTCGGCCGCCGCCGCCGCGATCAACGCACCGACGATAATGACCGAAGAGATCGCATTGGTCACCGCCATCAGCGGCGTGTGCAGCGCGGGCGTGACCGACCAGACGACGTAATAGCCGACGAAGCATGCCAGCACGAAGATCGACAGGATGCTTATGAAATCCAAGGCGACGTCCCCTTCCCTCTTTGTCCCTGCCTTATTGCAAGCAGGGCATGGCAAGTCGAGCGCCAAACGAAATGGGCCGCGAATGCTCGATGCATCCGCGGCCCCGCTATTCGATACAGGTCGAATTACATCGAGGGCGTCAGCACGCTATTGATGACGTGGATCACGCCGTTCGACTGCATGACGTCGGCTTGCGTTACCGTAGCTGAACTGTTGTTCATGCCCTTGATCATCACATTTCCGCCCTGCATGGTGAAGGTGAGCGGCTCCCCTTCGACCGTAGTTAGCGTTGCCGTGCCATTTCCAGCGCGGATCCGTTGCATGAGATCGGCAGCCGTGATGCGTCCGGGTACGACATGATAGGTCAGCACTTTCTGCAAGGCAGCACGGTTGCTGTCCATCATGAGCGAATTGAGCATGGATTGAGGAACGCGCGAGAAGGCTTCGTCGGTGGGTGCGAATACGGTGAACGGTCCGGGCCCGGAAAGCGTATCGACCAACTGCGCCTGCTTCACTGCAGCGACCAATGTCGTGTGAATTGGCGAATTTACCGCGTTTTCGATGATGTTCATCGTGGGGTACATTGCCGCACCATCCACGTAAGCCACCTGTTCGTCCGTCGCCATGGTATCGCCCATGCTCATGCAGCCTGCCGTGGCGACGCTCATCGTTGCGAGAGCGGCGAAGGCGAATTTCTTAGGATAGTTCATAGTGGGATGCTCCTGTTTCTACAGGAACAGTTACGCGGCCATGTGCAGATCGGATGCACTCTTATTTTGAAGGGGGCCGCAGGAAGCTCAGCCTGCCAGCCTGGAGTTCACGACCTTGTTGTCTTTTGTCAGCCGAACGGCATCGCCGATTTCTTCGTCCAGCACGGGACGCCCCGTCTCCTTGTCCCAGAAAGCGGAGAGGAAATTGTAGAGGTTGCGCGCGAATAACGCCGAGGCATCAGCAGCGAGATGATTGGCGGTGTTCACGTAGCCAACGATTTTCACGCCGTGCTTCTCTACCGTCTGGTCAGGCACCGAACCTTCCACATTGCCGCCCTGCGCCACGGCGAGATCGAAGATCACGCTGCCCGGTTTCATGCTGGCGATCTGTCCGTCCGAGATCAATCGCGGTGCAGACCTGCCTGGGATAAGGGCAGTCGTAATGACGATGTCCTGCTTCGCGATGTGTGCGGAAACCAGTTCGGCCTGAGCTTTCTGGTATTCTTCGCTCATCTCTGTGGCATAACCGCCCGAACCTTCGCCCTCGATACCGGCGACATTTTCGACGAAGATCGGTTTCGCACCCAGCGATTGAATCTGCTCCCTGGTCGCGGAGCGTACGTCGGTTGCACTTACCTGTGCGCCGAGCCGCTTCGCCGTAGCGATTGCCTGCAAACCGGCCACCCCCACACCCATTACGAAAACCTTCGCCGCCTGAACGGTACCGGCAGCGGTCATCATCATCGGAAAGGCACGGCCATAGGTATTCGCGGCAGTAAGCACTGCCTTGTATCCGGCGAGGTTCGACTGGCTCGACAAAACGTCCATGCTCTGCGCACGCGTGATGCGCGGCATGAATTCCATGCTCAAGGCTTCCAGCCCCGCCGCCGCATAGGCCGCAACCAGCTCGCCATTACGGAACGGATCGAACGTCGCTGCAACCCACGCGCCGGGTTTCGCACCCGTCAGCTGAGTCGGATCGGGGGCCTGAACGCCGAGGACGATATCGGCCCCGCTGATAACATCGGCCGAGGTGCCGACTTCGGCCCCCGCCTCGCGATACGCATCGTCGGTGATCGAGGCGCCTAGCCCGGCACCTTGTTCGATTGCGACCGTGGCCCCGAGCGCAGCGAACTTCTTCGCCGTTTCGGGTGTCAGCGCCACCCGGCTTTCACCGGGAGCGCGTTCTTTCATCACCGCGATGCGTAGCGCCATGCGCCTAGTCTGAAATCAGGATGACGACGAACAGGGCAATCAGGGCAATCAGCGGCACGGACCATTTGAGCGTACCGATAAAGGAGCCGTAAGTCCTGCTGTGCGCCTTCATGTCGTTGGCGGAGTCCATCTTTCGTATTCCCATCATGGAGTTTGATATTGAAGTCGATCTATCGCGGTGGTGCGCGCTGCTCAACCCCGCTGTTGCCAAATACCGCTTGGAACAGCCTTAATTGGCAATTAACCCGCCGCGCGTAAGACATAAGCGAACGGATATGTACCATGTCCGGGGACCGAGGGAGCATTGCGAACCAAGATGGCAACACAGGAACCACGCCTGCTGATGCTGATCAACGACGAACCGGCGCAGAACCGGCTCGTCGCAACCCTCGCCGCACGCGCAGGCTGGCGCGTCGTCAGTTTCACGAGTGGCGAAGAAGCGCTCGAGATGCTGGCGTCTCCGGAATCTGATCAGGTCCACGCAATACTGTTCGACAAATGGACCGACGGAAATGCGCCGCGCGACTTGATCCGCGAATTGCGCGATGCGCGGCCAGATACGCCGCTTCTGGCGCTGACGGCCGACAATTCACCGCTGTTCGCGGTCGAGGCCATGCGGGCGGGCGCGACCGATTTTCTGGTCAAACCGCTCGGCCCCAATCGCCTGCTGCAGGCGCTCGACAGGGCGGATCATTCCGAACTACCCGACGCCGAGCTTCAACCCCTGGCAGAGAAACTGCCGCATCCGGTCGATTTCGATGCCATGGTCGGTTCGGCGGCACCGTTCCGTACCGCGCTGGCCAAGGCAGCCACTGCTTCACGCGGCCACGCCCATGTGCTGGTCGAGGGCGAGCGCGGCACCGGCAAGGACATGCTGACACGGGCAATGCATGCCGCCAGTACCCGGGCCAAGGCGATCATGCGCGTGGTCCATTGCGGAGGAATGCCTCCCGCATCGCTCGAATCGCTGCTGTTCGGACACGAAAAGGGAGCCTTTGCGGGTGCTTTCGACCGCCAGACCGGGCTTATCGAATATTGCGATGGCGGCACACTGATCCTGGTCGATGTCGATCGCCTCCCCGCAGACCAGCAACAACGGCTTGCCGGGGTGCTTGCCAGCGGCATCGTTCGCCCGACGGGCGCTTCCCATGGGTTCAAGATCGATCTGCGTATCTTTGCCACCTCAACGCTTCCACTCGACAAGCTGACGGCGAATGGCGAGTTTTCCAAGGAATTGTTCGAACAGCTTTCCGCCACGCGCATCCGCCTGCCGGCGCTGCGCGAACGGCTGGGCGACATACCGGCGCTGACCCGTTACTTCCTCAGCCTCATCGGTGAGCGGCCCGGCCTCAAACATCATTCTATCGCAGACAGCGCGCTCAGCCTGCTCGAAGCCTATGACTGGCCGGGAAATATCCGCCAGTTTCAGGCCGTGCTGTTCCGGGCCTGCGTCTTCGAACAGCGCGAAGCCCTGACCGCGCACAGCTTCCAGAAGCTGGCCGCCCTGATCGGCGACAAGGCCGACCGCGGCGAGAGCCGGGTCCGGGGCCTGGGTGTCCTGCTGTACACCGAAGACGGGCATGTCAGGCCACTGGAAGAGATCGAGGCCGATATCATCCGTCTCGCCATCGGCCATTATCGCGGGCGCATGACCGAGGTGGCTCGCAGGCTCGGAATCGGCCGCTCGACATTGTATCGCAAACTCGCCGAACTCGGGATCGACGACGCCGCCTGATCGACTCGTAAGAGAAGCGATCAGCCGGGCAGGTCGGCGAAATCGGTGAGCGCCGCATCGCGCAGGCCCCGCCAGACATTGCGCGCCTGAACCGTTTCGGCGACGTCGTGCACGCGTATGATCTGAACGCCTGCATCCATGCCCTTCACCGCCAGCGCGACGCTGCCGCCAAGTCGTTCGCCAGCCTCTGCTTCGTTCGAAAGTGCGCCGATCATTCGTTTGCGGCTGACGCCGAGCAGGAGCGGGTGCCCGAGCGCGTGGAACAGGGGCAATGCGTTCATCAAGGCGAGATTGTCCGCCAGGCTCTTGCCGAAGCCGATGCCCGGATCGAGCAGGATATTGCGAGCCTCGATCCCCGCCGACAGCGCCGCATCGCGTCGCTCGCGCAAGGCGTCGAACACGTCGAAGACGACGTTGGAATATTCCCCGCCGTGATGGAGATCGTCCCCGTCCGCACCCGGCGCGTGCATAAGGACGACCGGACAACCGGCCTGAGCCACAACCTCCGCGCTGCGCGGATCATACGCCAGGCCGGATACGTCGTTGACCAGATGCGCGCCCGCCGCCAGCGCCGCCCCCATCACGGCAGCCTTGCGCGTATCGATGCTGACCGCGGCGCCCATGCCGACACAGGCTTCGATGGCCGGCACAATGCGGTCAATCTCGTCCCCTTCCCAAAGGGCCTTTGCACCCGGGCGGGTACTTTCGCCGCCGATATCGATGATCGCAGCGCCCGCCTCGACCATAGTGGCCGCGTGATCGCGCCCCGCCTCGCGGTCATCGAGGAACCGGCCCCCGTCGCTGAAGCTGTCGGGTGTCGCGTTGAGGATGCCCATGACCTGCGGCTGGTCGAGCCGGATCGTTCGTGCGCCAAGCTCCAGGGGCGGCTGCGCAAGCGCGAGATTGGACCACTGCGTTTCCGCCTCCGCCGCGCACTCGTCCGGCAACCGACCCAGAATTTCGGCCATGCTATCGGGAGCTGCCAGCCAGCGCTCCGCCACAACGCCATCGCGGCGCAGAATGACGGCAAAGCGACTGGCATACACCATGCTGCCCGCAAGCCGGATCGCATTGCCATACTCGCTCTGCGGACCCGACACGAGGCCGACGGGCCGGATATAGACAGTGTCACTCATTCAGCTTTGCCCCTCAAAACCTGAGACATGGACCGGGTGTTACACCGTTCAGGAGCTAAAAAAGATCTTCGAATTGGGTGGGTGCGAAATGCGCCAAGCGGAATGCCGAAGAGGTTCATTCCACAAGGTCTAGCCTGCAAAGCGTGAGTAGGACAGACCCGGAAGCAATAGCGCGTTGTGGCAAATTTCCAGTCTCAGGCGAAAAGCCAACCCTTCACGAAAATGTCGAGCAAGCCACAGAAGACAGCACGATTAGGTAAAAATCAGCGGGCGAACCCGAACCGCTCCATCAACTCTTCGCGTGTGGCTGTTTTGCGTTCAGCACCGGTCCTGTTCGTAACATATTCGTACACACCCGGTTGAACTTCACGCCACCATGGCAGATCGACCGCGCCACCTTCCTGGAGGTGAGCGAGATATTCATCGAGCGATGTGAAGGTCTTGCCCCTCGAGAACGGGAGGTCTGCAACGCCTTGGTCATCTTTCCCTGAATCCACCGCCCCGATGTCCGCGCCCTTCTGCCCGGCACTGGCCGCCATTGCCGCTTTAACTTTTTCTGTCTTGCTTTTTTCCATGTCCCGTCCCGCGTCTGTTTTTGCCATTTGCTGCGGCGTTGGTTGTGCGCAAGCCGACGACGCGACTGATGCGAATAAAAGCACGGTCCATCGTGTCTCAAGAAAAATATTATTAAGAATCTGTTGCCATCCTTGAATGATAGTGGATGCTGACCCTTCGCAGAAATAGCGCGAATCGTGCTTGGATTCAATATTATCAGCGGAAAAAGGGGAGTATCATATGCGTATTGGCCTCGAGAATTTATTCGGGCGGCAAGCCTTCGATCACGACTACCTTGGATTTAATACCGTCCGATCAGGCTACACTCCTTCTTCACATTCCGCGCAGACGTCCGCTCAGCTTTCATCGACGTCGCCTTCCGCCATTTCCGCGCAGTTCCGTCCGCTGATCCTGGATATCGCGAGTGGCAATGGCGCAAACGCCGGGGGCGGCAGTTCAAATGGCGCGATTGGTAATACTGTCGCTGCCGCTTCCATGTTCTCACCATCCATGTCGTCTTCGGACTTGCTCGATAAATACTATTATCTGAGCGAGCATTTTCATCCCCTCGAAGGGGGATCGCATGAGCATGAGAGCAAGCCGGGTGCGGACCTGTTCGCCGATTTTTCGGAAGCGCGCTCTGCTCCGTCGATCGCTTCCGGATCGACCGCCGCCGCGAGCGGCGCCAATCCCATCGCCGCTGAAATAGTCAGTTCCACCGATGGAGACATCGCCGTCGAAGGAGAGGTCGACTTCATCTCCATCGATGTTGTCGCAGGCCAGACCTACATGATCAGCCTGTACGGAGCGGGCGACAACCCGCTTCCCGATACGTTCCTGGCGCTGTTGGACAATGAAGGCATCCTTGTTAATTCGGACGATGATGGCGGCGCAGGCGTCAATTCCCTGCTGACCTTCACCGCCGAATATACGGGCCAATACACGATAGGGGTGGCAGGCTTTGCCAATCCCGGTCAGACCGCTACCGGCAGCTATACTGTCGATGTCGTTCAGCAGGCCGCGACTGACGAAGTGCCCGACACCTTTGATGGCGCGGTCACCATCTCGACCGATGGTATTACCTATGGCTTCATCGATTCAGGGACGGGTCCGGTAGCCGGCTTCGGCGAGATCGACACATACACGTTCGAAGCCCAGGCAGGTCAGATCTACAGCTTCGAGCTGACAGGCGGTGCAGATTACAACACCAGCTATCTGAATGTGCCAGCGGGCGAACTGGACACGATCATCACCATTTACGATGCCGATGGTAATGTGGTCGCGTCCAATGATGACATCAACTTCCCCAACGATATCAGTTCGAGGGCCAGCTTCCTCGCGCAAGAAGGTGGCACCTACTACATCGATGTGGTGGCGTACGGCGGGCAGACCGGCGGGTATTCGATCACGGCACAGCAAACTGCCTTGGCAGATCTGGATCCGCTCGATTCCCTCAATTGGGTCAATGCCGAGAATATCACTCCGAATGAAGACGGGGTAGTCTACGTCTACTTTGGCGATTCCGACGAGAACTTCAATCAGACCGGTGACGACGGTGGCCCCATGGTGACCATCGACTGGAACGATTACGAAGTCGATCAGGTCATGTCGGCGCTCGGCGAATATGAGAATATCCTGGGATACGAATACCGGATTACCGAAGACGCCGACGAAGCGACGTTCCGTCTGCTTAAAACTGAATCTGCGGAATACGGGGCCTATTTCTTCCCGCAGGATCCGGCTTATGGCGATGCCCAGGGTGTCGGCGTATTCAATGTCCTGAGCGGCGGCTGGAACCTTCCCGGCCAAGAGGCCCTGCAACAGGGTGGCTATGCCTTCGCAGTAGTGCTGCATGAATTCGGCCACGCTCATGGTGTTGCCCATCCCCACGATACCGGCGGCGGATCGGACGTTATGGTCGGCGTGACCGGACCGTCTGGATCTTACGGCATCTTCGACCTCAACCAGGGCGTTTATACGGTGATGTCGTATAACGACGCGTTCGATACCGGACCGAACGGCCCATCTCCCTTCACCCTGGACGGGATCGGACACGGCTGGTCGGGTACACTCAGTGCATTCGATATAGCCGTTCTTCAGGAACGCTATGGCATCATCAATCCGCATGCGACGGGCGATGACGTATATGTCCTCGAAGACGAAAACGTCGAAGGCACATATTACGAGACCATCTGGGACACTGGCGGCAACGATACGATCAAGTATAGCGGTCAGCGCAATGCCCAGATCGATCTGCTGGCGGCAACGATCGACTACACCCCGACCGGCGGCGGCGTCGTCTCCTATGTCGATGGCGTTTTCGGGGGCATCACTATTGCCCGTGGTGTCGAAATCGAGAACGCTGAAGGCGGTAGCGGCAACGACACCCTGCTGGGCAACGGTCTTAACAACGAACTGTATGGCAACGGTGGCGATGACGTGCTCATCGGACGTGGCGGCTCCGATCTGCTCGACGGCGGAAGGGGTACGGACATTGCGAGCTATATCCAGTCCGAAACCGGCGTAACCGCCTCGCTCTTGAATGGTACCAATTCGGAAGGCGACACCTATCGCAGCATCGAAGGCCTTCAGGGCAGCCAGTTCAACGATGTGCTGGTGGGTGACAACAAAAGCAACATCCTCGACGGTCTTGGCGGCGACGATGTCATCATCACCGGTCAGGGGGACAATATCGTCTACGGCGGCGCAGGCGATGATCTCATCGAAGCCAGGAACGGTAACGACACCATCGATGGTGGCGATGGCGACGATGTCATCAATGGCAACGGCGGTGACGATATCATCTCCGGCGGTGCGGGCGACGACACAATCGAAGGCGGTGCCGGTGCCGATACCCTTGACGGCGGCGAAGGCAACGACCGGCTGGACGGCGGACAAGGTCGCGACATCCTGACCGGTGGCAACGGGAATGATATCCTCTTTGGCCGTGGAGGCGACGACCAGTTGTTCGGGGGTGCCGGAAACGACGAACTGCGCGGCAATGCCGGCAATGACTACCTCTACGGGGGCGCAGGATCCAACACCCTCTTCGGGGGCAATGGTGACGATGTTTTCGCCTTTAACGGCGACGATGTCGGCAACGGGTTCAACCTGGTTCGCGATTACGAAGCGGGCGATACGGTCGAACTGTTCAACACCGTAGATGCCGACGTGGTGTTCGAACAAGTCGGTAACAGCACGCTTCTTTCGGTCGATGGAAACTTCGTGGCCCTGTTCGAGAACACGGATGCGAACGACATCGTCTGGTCAACTGTCGCTCCGGCAGGGTAAATCCGGCCAAACCTACAAGAAAGTCCCGGTCCACTAGACCGGGGCTTTTTTCTTGCCCGTCATCTGGACGACAAGGCTGCACTCGAGGCGTTCAACTGGATCATGCCGCACGTCGTAGCGCGCGGAAGCGCTCGAACACAGCGGGTCAGTCTGGTCGATCTTCGGGCGGTTGCTGCGGCAGGAAGCCGCGGGCGAGGACAATGTAGAGTTTTTCGCGGCACACCATGCTGCCGGCCCAGTCTCCGATCAGTGCAGTGGCGAAAAGCGGCAGGATGACGTGGCTGCTGCCGGTTGCTTCACCCAGAATGATCACCGCCGTCAGAGGTGCGCGGACCACGCCGGTGAAATATCCCGCCATGCCGAGCAGCACGATCAGCCCCGCCTGTTCGCTTGGGAAAAGCGGAGTCAGCCACTGTCCGAACCCGGCGCCCGCCGCCAGCGAGGGCGCGAAAATTCCGCCTGGAATTCCGCTCGCACTGGTCGCCAGCGCAGCGAAGAACTTGGCCGGGCCGAACCAGAAGTCGCCCTCTCGCCCCTCGAGCAGAGCGGTCGTCGGCTCATAGCCTGTTCCGGCTGCATCGCCATCGGTGACGAAGATCAGGAGTCCCACTACAATGCCACAGACCAGCGCCGTGATCATCGGCTTGCGGTCGAGCAAAGCAGCCCAGCGCCCATCTGGGCCGCGCAGCATCAGGAAAAGACGAGAGAACAATCCTCCCAAGAGCCCACCCAGCAGGCCCGCCAGCGGCGCAGCGACCAGCACTGTGGTGATGGGAAGGGTGCCCTCCAGTTCGCCGAAGTAGATGTAGTCGCCCGCCAGCCCCTGTGCCGTGAGCCCGGCGATCATGACCGCGCCCATGACGAGGATCGCTACGCGTTGTTCGTAGGCGACGGCCAGTTCCTCGATCGCGAAGGCAATTCCGGCCAGCGGCGTATTGAACGCGGCCGCAACGCCGGCAGCACCGCCCGCAATCACCACCCCGGGCGTCACGCGCAGGCGAAACAGTCGATGGACCTGTACCATTATCGCACCGGCCAGCTGCACCGTCGGCCCTTCGCGCCCGACCGATGCGCCGCCCAGCAATGCGACGACTGTCAGGACGATCTTCGCCAGTGCAGCGCGCAAGGAAAGCAATGCGCGAGCGATACGCCCCATCGGTTGGCGGCTGGCGGCCATGACCTGCGGTATGCCGGACCCGCGCGCCTCACGGGCGAAACGACGGGTCAGCACGGACACGAGCAGGAACGTCAGCGGGGTCAGGACCAGCGGAAGATAGACGTAATCGCGCCGCAGCGAGGCGAACATCGCCTGCGCGCCATCGCCCAGTTTGGCAAAGAGCAGCGCGGCCAAGCCGATCAATATCGCCGAAACCAGCATGGCGATACGCCGGTGCCAGTCGTCCGCACCGACCAGTTCCTGCGGCATCTTGCCTGTCAGAAACCGGGGTCTGCGGGGAATGAGCGCCATCGAAGCGCTCTCTATGGGCGGCGGCGCAATGAGTCCAGCGGGCCGCATTAACGGGAGATAGTGGCGCTACATAGCAGAGCCATTGTGACAGTTCGCCTTAAAGCTTGTTGCCGCTATTGCTCCGGCAGGAGTTCGCTGACATCAGGCTGCCTCTCTAACTACATGCCCACTTGAGCTATCCGGCACGAATTCGGATTTCAGTCGCGCGGTATTCTCGGAAGGTTCGAGAATGTTTGCACTGGTTGCGGCCATGGGCTCTTCAAACGAAACGCTAACTAGCCGGTGCGCGAGATAATATGAAGCTGCACCAAGAAGACTGCCCGCGATAACGTCCACGAAATAGTGGTTGCCAACCGGCATTGCCGAAAATGCCATCAATACATTCAGTACGATGAGCGGACTCCACCACTTTCCCATACGAGCCCACGCAATCGCCAGGATCACCGCAGTTGATGCATGCATGCTTGGAAAGCTAACTAGTCCGCTCAGATTATCTCGGTTTATGGTTGTTATGGTGCCTTCCCTAAATCCCTCAAGAATAGGCAAGAAATCGAAGCCCAACGATACCTGTATCTCTGACACATCGGCGATGGTAATGCCATGATAGGCGAATGCCCCACTGGCAGGCATCCACGCAAACACACCCAAACATACGACTAGCGAAAGGGCGCCTGCCGTCACGAACGTGACCGCCATCTCTACTTTACCGAAAAGCAGGACTGCGAAGATCAACAGGAGCGGTTGCCAACCTGCACTGACGTAGGCTTGGTTAAGGATCGCATAGATTTCGGAATGATCGGCGATCATGCGCACCATGGACGGCCAATCAAGCCATGGGGCTATCACTGCGTCCATTTTCGCCAGCAATGGATCGACATATTGGACTCCATTTGTTGCGATAGCAGATGTGGCGATCGTAGTTTGCATTCCAGCCATAAGCATGAGCGCCGTAGCCTCGAGCATATAGACAACCGGCAAATTCGGACGCCATACGCGCAGCGCAAAACCGACTAACCAAAGTGCGAGCGCATTCCAGAACAGCGGGTCTAGAGAGGCGTTGTCGTATACAACGCCACTCATTGAAACGGCTATCATACGGATAGCCATAATGGCAGCGATTGCGCCGAAAACGTAGCCCTGCCCCGACAAACCGCGGTCTAACCGCGAGCTAAGCACCACTATCCGCTCGGCGTAGGTTGTAAATGCCCGATGCTTGTCGGACAGTAAGTAGGCCGAAGTTTTGGCGACCAAGGCTATTCCCCGCTACACAAGAGCGTCAAACAGAGCGTTTAACTATTTGCGCCCTCGGAGGTTTGGCAAACTTCCCGCCAAGGCGCGCGATAAACCTTCCGTTTGCTGATGAACGAAAATACCTTATATTTCGTTTATCTGTTACCTTCGTAGTTTTAATGAGTTGGTCGGCCAGAATCCTAGATCAACATAAGGCCTGTTAAACAGAGGTGTTACGTTGGACCGACTGGCTTAGCCTACGGCCCGTATCACTCGTCTCCTACGCGTCCTGTCTCCGGCGCGATCAGTACTGTGTTGCGGCCGCTTTGCTTCGCTTTGTACAGCGCATTGTCGGCGCGCCGTAGGGTTTGTTCACTGGTGCTCGAGCAGCCTGCCACGCCGGCAGAGAAGGTGATCGGATTCATCGGCTCGTCGGTTTCGCGCAGCCTCAGTTTGCGAAAGGCCAGGTCATCCTTGGCAGCCTGCACCTTTTCGACCATCTTCGCGGGATCGGGGATTTCGGCGATCACCAGGAATTCCTCACCGCCCCAACGTGCCACCGGCCAGGGCGCGAGCGATTCCTCCAGCGCGGTCGCGACCAGTTTCAGGGCCCGGTCGCCGACCGTATGACCATAGGTATCGTTGATCGACTTGAAATGATCGACATCGATGATCGCGATGCAATAGCGAACCTTGCGCGTTTCGAGATCCTGGATGGTCGTGCGGGCGGCGCGGCGGTTTGCGATGCCGGTCAGTTCATCGACCAGCGCCTTGTTGCGCGCTTCTTCGAGATCGCGCTGAAGCCTGTCGATCCGGTTGGATGAATTGGCCAGTTCGCGCTCGGCCTGGGCCGCCCGATCGACGATGCGACAGATTGCGCTGGTCAGATCTTCGCCCTCTGCCCCTTCGCGGATCACCTGGCTTTCCTCGGCAATGTCGCGGCCCACGTCACCCGCCTGACGCTGCGTTTCACGCGCCAGTTCACCTGCGGCGTCGAGAAACAAGTCGAGCGCCTCGTCACGTGCGGCGATCCGTTCTGCCGGATCTTCCGAAGCCTGGGCGAATTTCTGCATGATTTCGGCAACAGCTTCCTGCGTCATGCGCATGCCGCTATCGATATAGGTGTCGGTTTCCTCGACGATCACCTTGCTGGTCCGGTTGAGATAAAGATAGCCGAAGCGATAGTTGAACGGAGTGGGATCGAGCAGATTGCCGGCGAGAAACGCCAGAACTTTGCTGCCGATAGTGTCCTGTTTCATCTGCCTGCCACTACAATTTACCTGCCCGGCCTGCGTGAGGCCGGGTGCGGCAATACCGTCGATTGGTAAATTCTTGCAAAAAACCGCGCGGATCGTGCGTCAGTCTTCCACAGCCAGCAGATACAGCTGACGGGCCGCATCTATGGGCTTTACCTCGCCGCCATTTTCATAATGCCAGAAGGTCCACCCGTTGCAGCTGGGTGCGCCTTGCAGGTCTTTGCCCAGCCCGTGGATGCTGCCGGTCTGCTTTTCATAAACCAGCGAGCCGTCGGCGCGGACTTTTGCGACCCAGCGGCGTTTCTTGTCGAACACCTGCGTGCCCGGTTTGATGAAGCCATTTTCGACCAATGCCCCGAAAGCGACCTTCGGCGCGGCTTTCGCGCTCTGCATCGTGGTCAGCGCGCTTTCGTCTAGTGGGAGTTCCTTCTCGATACGCTTGAGCGCCGCATCGCGATAATTGCCTTCGCGTTCGCAGCCGATCCATTCACGCCCCAGCCGCTTGGCCACGGCGCCGGTAGTGCCGGTGCCGAAGAACGGGTCGAGCACCACGTCGCCGCGTTCGGTCGTCGACAGCAGCACACGATAGAGCAATGCCTCGGGTTTCTGCGTCGGGTGGACCTTGTGGCCGCCTTCCTTCAACCGCTCCCCGCCATTGCAGATCGGCAGAACCCAGTCGCTGCGCATCTGCAATTCATCGTTCAGCGTCTTCATGGCGCGATAGTTGAAATGGTATTTGGCCTTTTCGCCCTGGCTGCACCACAGCAGCGTTTCATGCGCATTGGTGAACCGGGTGCCCTTGAAATTGGGCATGGGGTTCGACTTGCGCCAGACGATGTCGTTGAGGATCCAGAAGCCAAGATCCTGCAGGATCGCGCCGACCCGATAAATGTTGTGATAGCTGCCGATGACCCACAGCGCCCCATCGGGCTTGAGCACGCGCTTGGCTTCCGTCAGCCATTCGCGGGTGAAATCGTCATAGATCTTGAAGCTGTCGAACTGGTCCCAGTGATCGGTCACCGCATCGACATGGCTGCCATCGGGCCGGTTCAGATCGCCGCCCAGCTGGAGATTGTAAGGCGGATCGGCAAAAACGAGGTCCACGGACGCATCGGGCAGCGAACGCATCGCTTCCACGCAGTCACCGTTCAAGATGCGCCCCAAGGGCAGCAATTCCTTCGGTACATCCGCAATTTTAACCGCCGCTTTTACGCGACTCTTCGTGGTCTCGATGACCCCCATGATATTCGTCCCTGTCCTTAGTTATCCACAGGGTGAGTCCAAGCGGACTCCGCGTCAAGCACGAAAAACCTAAGCCACGATGGTTAAGGTTGGGTTTCTTATAGAGAACAGAAGGTGTCCGTCACAAGATATTGAGTCCATGCGAAATATGCGGACTCAATATTGTGGGGTGTGGCACTCAGGACTCAATCTGGCCCGATACGGCAGATGTCAGAGCAGCGCCATCTGCGACACCGGGGCGAAGCTGCGCCGGTGGAGCGGCGTGGGCCCGTGCATGCGCAGCGCTTCCATATGTTCGGCGGTGCCATATCCGGCATTGCGGTCCCAGCCGTAATGCGGGTGGGTTTCGGCGGCTTCGCGCATCAGACGGTCGCGATGTTCCTTGGCGAGGATGCTGGCGGCACCGATGCATTTCTCCTTGCCATCCCCGCCCACGATGGGCCGCGCTCCTGCCCAGCGCCATTCGGGATGGCGACCGTGCGGCGTCATGTTGCCATCGATCAGAACCTCTTCCGGCTCGCAGCCCATGGCGTCGACCAGCCGGCTTACCGCCAGCGTCATCGCCAGCATGGTGGCCTGAAAAATGTTGATCCGGTCGATCTCTTCGGGCTCGACCACGGCAAGCCCCCAGACGCATCGTGTACGAATTTGCGGCTCGAGCAGGGAACGGCGCTTGGCCGAAAGCTTTTTAGAATCGTCGAGACCCGGAGGTGCCGGGTTGCACAATACCACCGCGGCCGCCACCACCGGCCCTGCCAGCGGCCCGCGGCCCGCCTCGTCCACACCGACGATCAGCGGCGCAGCACCAAGGCCACAATCGGGAGTTGAATGATACATGCGCCAGTTCGTCCTTGCTGCCACCCTATCGCCTATGGCTCTGCTCGCAAGTTGCGGCAACGCTGCTTCCGGGGATAGCGCGCAGACCCAATCAACGCCCATGCCATCGGAAACCATCTCCGTATCCAGCGGCCAGGATCTGAACGCGCAGGACTACGGCACCTTCGACGAGCCGTGGGCGGCTGAATTTGCGCCAGGCACCGATACGCTGTTTATTACGGAACGGGGAGGCACGATCAAATTCGTAGATACGGCGAACGGTACGCAGGGGACCGTAACAGGCGCGCCCGAGGTCGATTATGGCGGCCAGGGCGGGCTTGGCGACATAGCTTTCCTGCCGTCCGAATCCTCGAGCAGCCTGGATCGCCGCACGATCTATCTGAGCTGGGCCGAAGCGGGCGAAGGCGATACGCGCGGGGCCGTGGTCGGCCGTGGAACTCTGGAATGCGCGCAGACGAATGCCTGTGCAATCGAGGGACTGGAGGTAATCTGGCGGCAGGCGCCGAAGGTAACGGGCCGCGGGCACTATTCGCACCGCCTCGCCTTCAGTTCGGACGAACGCTACCTCTTCGTTGCCAGCGGCGACCGCCAGAAAATGCAGCCTGCACAGGATACGTCGAATAATCTCGGCTCTATCGTGCGTCTGAACCTCGACGGATCGACCGCTGCCGGTAATCCGCTTGCCGGCGAAGGCGGTATCAGCGCGCAGCTGTGGTCGTGGGGACACCGCAACATCCTCGGCCTGCAGTTCGATGGCCAGGGTCGCCTATGGGATCTGGAACACGGCCCCGCTGGCGGTGACGAGCTGAACCTCGTGCAATCGGGCGGCAATTACGGCTGGCCCGAGGTCTCTGGCGGCGATCACTACGATGGCAAACCGATACCCCGCAATTCCACGAGAGACGATTTCATCAAGCCGGCAGTCAACTGGACTCCGGTAATCGCGCCGGGCGATTTCATCTTCTATTCCGGTGATCAATTCGCAGGTTGGAAGGGCGCGGCGGTGATCGCGGCCATGAAGCCTTCCGCTCTCGTCGTCGTGACGATCGACGGTGAAAGCGCGCGCGAAACGCAGCGCATACCGTTTGAAAAACGTCTGCGTGAAATCGTACAGGGTCCAGACGGCGCGATCTGGGTGCTCGAAGACAAGGAAGGCGGGCGGCTGCTCAAACTAACACCAGGCTAAGGCGAATTTGATCGACTTGGCCTGCGGCGCACCCTAATCGGCGCGCCCTTATGGCGACGCTCGTTCCCCTTTCCGCTATCGACCCGCAAATGGTCGAAGAATTGCTCGATGCCTGCTTCGGCGAAGGGAGGCATGCCCGCACGGCCTATCGCATCCGCGAAGGGACCGACTGGCTTGACGCGCTGAGTTTTGCCGCGCTCGACGATGACGATTATCTGGCCGGCACGATCCAGCTCTGGCCGGTCGCGCTGACGGACCCGCGCGGACGCGCGCACCCGATGATCATGGTGGGTCCGGTTGCAGTCATGCCGGGACGGCAGGGCGAAGGTTTCGGAAAGGCGCTGATGGCCGCCAGTCTTGGCGCGATCGACGCCGGTTTCGAAGACGGCGCCTCGCCCCTGCCTCAGGTGATGATCGGTGATCCCGACTATTACGATCGCTGGCAGTTCACCGCTGCACACACGCAGGGCTGGCACTGCCCGGGTCCGTTCGAAAAACACCGCTTGCTGGCGCGCAGCGGCAATCCGGCAATCCTGCCCGCAGAAGGAATGCTGGGCCCGTGGAGCTTGGCGAACTAGTCGCTATCTGGCATCGGCAGTTCCACGATGCCCTATACCCCGCCCCCAGAACTCGCCGGCATGTCGCTGGCACAGATTGCCGAGGCCGTTGCGGAGCGAAAGCTTCCCCCGGTCGAACAATGGTCGCCCGACAATATCGATGACAGTCACATGCGCATTGGTGCCGACGGAACCTGGTATCACGAGGGTTCGGCAATCAAGCGCCCCGGCATGCTGCGCGCCTTTGCGGGCCTCCTGAACCGGGAAGAAGACGGCAGCTACTGGCTCGTCGTGCCTTATCAGAAACTGTCGATAGAGGTGGAAGATGCCTGCTTCATCGCAACCGATGTCAGCGAGACCGAAGGCGACCTCGCCTTTCGGCTGAACACCGACGAACTGGTCGTCGCCGGGCCGGATCATCCGATACGCGCGGCTGGCGATGCCGACAGTCCATCGCTCTACATTCATGTCCGTCGCGGTTGCGAGGCGCGGCTAAACCGTTCGACCTATGAACAGCTCGCCCGCATCGCGCTCGAGCGCGGTGACGACTGGACCGTGAAGAGCGGCGGCGAGACTTTTTCGCTTCTGCCTGCATGAGCGAGATCTTCGACCGTCTTACCCAGTTGTTCGAACAGGGCCATGCGCGTGATGTCGGCGAACTCATGTCGGACAGCCGCTTCGCCGACCTTGATCGCACCGCCGACGCAGCCGTCCTGATCGCGGTGACCGAGCGACCCGATCCCACAGTCATCCTGACGCAGAGACCGCGGACCATGCGCGATCATCCCGGACAGGTCGCGTTCCCCGGGGGCAAGGTCGAAGACGGCGAAAACGCGGTGGACGCGGCGTTACGCGAAGCATGGGAAGAATTGGCGATCGAGCCAGAGAACGTCCGGCTGATCGGCACGACCGACCGCTATCAAACCGGTACAGGGTTCGATATCACCCCAGTCCTTGCCACGGTGCCGCGCGATCTTTCCATCCACCCGGACCCGCGTGAAGTCGAAAGCTGGTTCGAATGCCCGCTCGAAAAGCTGATGGACGCTTCGCAATGGAACCACGATTCGGTCTTCTGGAAAGGGGCTACGCGCGAATATCTGGAAATGAATCATGATGGTTACCGGATCTGGGGTGTGACGGCAGCCATCTGCTGGAACCTGTCCCGTCGGATAGCGTGGCTGGAGGCGCATTGATGACGGCTCATCTGCCAAAGGCCGAATGGACGCAGCGCGCGAGCCTGGCCAAGCTCGTCGAAACGCTGGGCGCTGACGATATTCGCTGGGTCGGCGGCTGCGTACGCGACACGATGCTCGACTATCGCGCGCATGATATCGACGCGGCGACGCGGCATCTGCCCGCCACCGTCATCGATCGCTGCAAGGATGCCGGTATCCGCACTATTCCCACCGGTATCGACCATGGCACCGTGACCGCGATCTTCGACGACGGAAATGTGGAGATCACCACGCTGCGGCGCGATGTCGCGACCGACGGCAGGCGCGCCACGATCGCCTTCTCCCACGAATGGAAAGACGATGCGGCGCGGCGCGACTTCACCATCAATGCGCTGTATGCCCATCCGCAAACCCTCGAAATCTCGGATTATTTCGGCGGCCTTGCCGATCTTTCCGCCAGGCGTGTGCGCTTCATCGGCGATGCCGAAACGCGCATACAGGAAGATCACCTGCGCATATTGCGCTATTTCCGCTTCGCCACGCGCTTCGGCGACGGCTGGGACGAAGAGGCCACGGCCGCATGCAGCGCCCTCGCCCCGACCCTGAAGGGCCTGAGCCGCGAACGCGTGGGCTGGGAAATGCAGAACCTTCTCGCCCTTCCCGATCCGTCCGCGACAATTGCGAAGATGCGCGCCCTTGGGGTGTTGCAGGAAGTGCTGCCCGAGTGCGGCAGGCGCGAGGTAGATCAGCTGGGCCGCCTGATCGAGGCGGAAAGGGCCGCCGACATAGAACCCGATGCCATGCGGCGGATGGCTGCGCTTTTGCCCGCGGTGCCGCCGGTTGCGGAGGCTGTATCGGCCCGCCTGCGTCTGTCCCGCAGCCAGCGCGATCGCCTGATGTGCGTGGCCCGCCGCGATGCCCGCGACGGTGATCGTCCTCGCGGACTGGCTTATGAGGTTGGCAAGGATTGCGCGCTTGATCGCCTGTTGATCGCAGGAAAAGACCCGTCGTCGATCGTCGGATGGGAAGCGCCCCGCTTTCCGCTGAAAGGCGGCGAGATCGTTGCACGCGGCGTGGGCAAGGGACCCGAGGTCGCGCGCATACTGCAGCGGATCGAAAAGCGCTGGGTGGATGAACAATTCCCGCCGCGCACTAGGGTTGAAGAATTGCTCGACGAGGAACTCGCCGCTCGCTGAATATCCACCCTTTGCGCGCTTCAGCCTCGCTTAAGGTGCACTGCAGCATAAAGGCCTCGCGGTTGCAAAAAAACGCAGTCCGTAACATACAGTACCCGTTCTCCCGTGGGGGGACTTGCGGGTGTCGGGAACCACACTCTCGCCCGCTCTTTCCATTCTTGATCGGCTCGATCGCGCGTTTCGCGTGTGGGGGAGCCGCGTATTTCGAATAACAAGCCTTGGAGTTTTATATGAAAATCGCGAAGCTGGCGCTTGCCGCCGTCGCCCTCACCACCACCGCAGCCGTTGCCCCCGGCGTTGCCGTCGCGCAGGAAGCCACCGCTTCCGTCGCAGCTGGCGCAACAGTCTATGGCAATGACGGCGCCGAAATCGGCACTATCGAAGCCGTTCAGGGCGACACCGTGATCCTCGTGGTCGACGACATGCGCGCTCCGGTTCCGGCCAATGCGTTCGGCACGAACGACAACGGAACCTCGCTCAACGCCACCAAGGCGCAGATCGTCAGCATGCTGCAGGCGGCCCATCAGGAAGCCGTCGCCAAGCGTGACGCTGCCCTGATCGTCGGTGCCAATGCCGTCACTGCCAAGAACGCGCCGCTCGGCACCGTTCTCGAAATCGACGGTGACAATGTGATCATCGCCCGTGGCGGCGACGAGACCAAGAAGGTGACCCTGCTGCGCGAACATTTCGCTGCCAGCCCGACCGGCACCCTGATGGCGCTGCTGACCAACGCGCAGATCGATGCGGCCATGGGCGCCTCGGCACCCGCTGCCGAAAGCGCCGGCGAGTAATCGTCTAGCGAATAATCCCTGACCCTGTTTCAGGGTCGCGAAAGGCCGGGAGTGCGCAAGCGCTTCCGGCCTTTTCTCATGCCGTCAATTCACCTCTGCCGCGGCAGTCATCGGAACCGTTGCGTCAGGTAAACTTGTTGTCGCGCGGGAAACCCTGCGGCGGCATCCGCCCTGCCCCGCCACGGGCGACCTTCCATTGCCACATCTCGCCTTCCGTGCGTGTGCGGCCTTCCTTGCCGCCCATGGTCCAGCTCAACCCCTCTGCCAGAGTGAAGGTGGTCGCATCGGACAGGCCACCGTCGCGATAACGCTGCAAGGTCACGCCCTGGCCGCGAGCAAGTTCGGGCAGTTCCTCGAGATTGAAGACCACCAGTTTGCGATTATCCCCCACGCAGGCGACGTGGTCGTGACCTTCTTCTATCGTCCGCGCCACCACCATCTTCGCATCGCCCTTGAGGTTGACGACCTGCCGCCCCTTGCGTGTTTCGGCGAGCAGTTCGTCGGTGGTCGTACCGAAGCCCTTGCCCGTGTCCGCCACCAGCAGCAGGCGCTGCTTCGGCTTGTGGACGATCAGCGCCACGATATGCGCGCTGGCATCGATATCCAGCGTATTGCGCACCGGTTCGCCAAAGCCACGCGCGCCGGGCAGCTTGTCCGCCCCGATCGTGAAGAACCGCCCCTTGTCGGTCGCCAGCAGCAGCTTGTCGGTAGTCTGCGCATGGATCACGAAGGCCGGACCATCGCCTTCCTTGTATTTGAAATCCTGATCCAGCGGCAGATGTCCCTTGGCACCGCGGATCCATCCTTTCTGCGACAGGATCACCGTTACCGGCTCCTTCTCGATCATCGCGTCCATGCTGAATTCGACGGCAGGCGCTGCTTCCCGAATGCTGGTGCGGCGGGCCCCCAATGCAGTGTCTTCGCCATATTCCTTGCGCAGCGCATTGAGATCGCGCTTCAGCCGCGTGCGCTGGCGTGCTGGCGAGCCGAGCAGCTTTTCCAGTTCATCCTGTTCCTTGAGCAGATCGTCCTTTTCCTGGCGAAGCTGCATTTCCTCAAGCTTGCGCAAACTGCGCAGCCGCATGTTCAGGATCGCTTCGGCCTGCCGGTCGGTCAGGCTGAATTCCTCCATCATCACCGCCTTGGGCTCATCCTCGTAACGGATGATCTCGATCACCCGGTCGAGGTTGAGGAAGGCGATGATGTAGCCTTCGACCAGCTCCAGCCGCCGTGCGATCTGGTCCAGCCGGTGCTGGCTGCGGCGCTGCAGAATGTCGATCTGGCTGGCGATCCAGTTGTTCAGCAGTTCCTTCAGCCCCATCACCATCGGCGTGCGGCTGGCGTCGAGCACGTTCAGGTTGAGCCCGAACCGCGTTTCCATATCGGTCAGCTTGTACAGGCTTTCCTTGAGCAACTCGGGGTCGACATTGCGGCTGCGCGGGACCAGCACGATGCGGATCTTTTCATCGCTCTCGTCGCGCACGTCTTCCAGGATCGGCAGCTTCCGGTCGGCGATTGCCTGCGCGATCTGTTCGATCAGCTTGCCCTTGGCCACCTGATAGGGGATCTCGCTGATCACGAGCTGCCATTGCCCGCCACCCATCCGCTCGATCCCCGCTTCGCGATCCTCCGCGCTGGCTGCTTCTGCCGCGTGAAAACGCCCGCGCACACGGAATGACCCGCGGCCGGTCTCATACGCCGCAGCAACAAGTTCCGCGCTTTCGGCTACGATGCCTCCGGTGGCGAAGTCCGGGCCCTTGAACAGCTCCATCAGCCGCGCATGTTCGACATGCGGGTTGTCGATTACTTCAAGCGTCGCGTCGACGATCTCTGCGACATTGTGGCTGGGTATGTTGGTCGCCATGCCCACGGCGATGCCGCTCGCGCCGTTGGCAAGCAGATTGGGGAACAGGCCGGGGAATATCTCCGGCTCCTGCTCTTCCCCATTGTACGTAGGAATGAACTCGACCGTGCCTTCGTCGAGCCCCTCCATCAGCCGCAGCGCGGTCTTCGTCAGGCGCGCTTCGGTGTACCGATAGGCGGCGGCGTTATCGCCATCGATATTGCCGAAGTTGCCCTGCCCTTCGACCAGTGGATATCGCAGCGCGAAATCCTGCGCGAGGCGGACCATCGCATCGTAGACGCTGGCATCGCCGTGGGGGTGATACTTGCCGATCACGTCGCCAACCACGCGTGCGGATTTCTTGAACGCGCTGGAAGGATCGAGCTTCAGCTGGCGCATCGCCCACAGCAGGCGGCGATGCACGGGCTTCAACCCGTCGCGAAGATCCGGCAGCGAACGGGCAGTGATCGTGCTCAGCGCATAGACCAGATACCTTTCGGACAGAGCGCTGTCGAACGGGGCGTCGACGATCGCGTCGAACGGGTCTTTGTCACTGTCGAGCGTGGTTTCATTGGCGGCCATGACACTCGCCCTACCACCGCCACGCCCCGCCTAGAAGAACGGAACAACCCGCTTTCCCCACGCATTGCATGAGTAACAGCAAATCAAGGAGTTTCCCATGAGCAAGCGCGTAATGATCCTCGCCACCGACGGCTTCGAACAGTCCGAACTCGAAAAGCCAAAGGCGAACCTCGAAAAGGCCGGTATCGAAACCGTCGTCGTCAGCCTCGAAAGCGGTGAAATCAAGGGTTGGGACCAGGATGACTGGGGCAACAGCGTCAAGGTCGACAAGGTTATCGATGATGTATCAGACTGTTCCGATTTCGATGCATTGCTGATCCCCGGGGGCCAAATCAATCCCGACCTTCTCCGCGTGAACGATCGCGCAGTCGCGATCGTGCGTGAATTCAACGATGCGGGTAAGCCGATCGCAGCCATCTGCCATGCCCCGTGGATGCTGATCGAAGCCGGCATTGTCGAAGGCAAGACGGCAACCTGCTACAAATCGATCCGCACCGATCTGAAGAATGCCGGCGCCAACGTGGTCGATCAGGAAGTTGCCCAGGACGGCAACCTAATCACCAGCCGTAACCCCGATGACATCCCCGCCTTCAGCAAGGCGCTGATCGAAATGCTCGGCGAAACGGCCGACAAGGCAGAGCTCGAAGCCGCCTGAACCTAAACACCCTGTAACAACGAGAGCCCCGCCGCATCACTGCGGCGGGGCTTTTGCTATTTTACCCAATCGTTGAATATACAAGAATGCGCTTGTGCTATTCCGCGTCGTCCGCGGTAGAGTTCTCTTTGCGGGCTACATCTTGAGCGACCTGACGGGTCTTTTGCGCATAGGTAAAGCCATTGCCCCCGCGGTAGATCGAGCTGAGATACTCGCGGTCGAACGAGGTGAGACCTTCTGTCGGCTTTCCGTCACCGAAAAGATTGAGAATACTTTCGAAGCCGAACTTACCGCTTTGTCCATCGCGGGTTTGCGCAAGGCCACGCATCACGGCGAATTCCGCAATTTGCTTGAGTGTGAAACCGTCGATCGAATCTAGATCTAGGACTACGAAGCCTCCGTTGATCTCTTTTCTGACTGGTGAGCTCAAGCGAGACATCACTGCCCCCCTGACGATAACAGCCCTCCCTACCTCGCCCTCGGAGACCGGGCCACCATCGGCACGTTTCGTCTGCGTGTCGTGCCAGGACCACACAGGTCCCGGGTTTTCGCGGAGTTTGCTCATCTCCTGTGCGGTCAGTCTTTCGAACAGTCTCGCATTCGCTTTGGCCATTCCCGCGATTAGCGCGCGCCCGTCATCGGTGACAATCAATGTCAGGTTGGGCGCACAGTTTTCCGGGGCCAGATCGACATCTGCGTCACGAACTGCATCTCGCATCAGTTCGACCACAGTCAGAGCAAAATTAGCTGGGAGGCCAGCCACAGCCGGACAAACGTCCACCTCGAACCTGGCGAGATTACCACTTTCCGCTTCAGTGATCGCCCGTACCGACTGCGTCACGCTTGGCGGTTTTTCGCGGCTCCCTTCAACTATGATCGATTGCTCATCATCCTGAGCTTGCGCCTGTGCTTGTGCAGCGCAGAGCAAAACGGCGCCAGCGAAGAGGACCGAACAGTATTTCATAAGCTAAGTGTAAGCAAAACGGGATAAATGTCACGCGGCACATTCATCCGGCGTTTGGCCGGGCTCCCTCACGTCTTTTCGTGAGGGAGCCGATGGGTCATGCGGCTTTGCGTTCAGCGATCCAGGCATCGACGCGGCGTTCCAGCAGCGAAAGCGGCAGAGCGCCGTCGCCCAGCACCACATCGTGGAACCCTCGAATATCGAATTTGTCGCCGAGTTCGGTTTCCGCCTTGGCACGCAGATCGAGGATCTTGTTCATCCCGATCTTATAGCTTGTCGCCTGCCCGGGCATGACCAGATAGCGCCGCACCTCGTTGCGGATCGTTTCCGCATTCTGGGGCGAATTCTCGGTGAAATAGGCAATGGCCTGATCTTCGGTCCAGCCCTTGGAATGCAGTCCCGTGTCCACGACCAGCCTGATCGCGCGCCACAATTCCGAACTCAGCCTCCCGAAGTCCGAATATGGGTCCTGATACGTGCCCGGAATTTCCTTGGCAAAACGCTCCGAATACAGGCCCCACCCTTCCGTGTAGGCACCGTAGAATTGCTGGGTCTGGAATTTCGGTACGCCGGTCAGTTCCTGCGCGATGGAGATTTGCATGTGATGGCCTGGCAGGCCTTCGTGATAGGCGATCACCTCCAGCATGTTCTTCGGCATCGCGCTCATGTCGGACAGGTGGGCGTAATAGATCCCCGGCCGCGATCCGTCGGGCGTGCCAGAATTGTAATGCTGCGCCCCGCCATCCTGCTCGCGGAACGGCTCCACCCTCCGCACTTCCAGCCCAGCCTTGGGCAGCAGACCGAAATACTGGGGCAGCTTGGATTCGATGTTGTCCAGCGCCGCCGTCGCAGCGTCGATGTACATCTGTGCGCCTTCGTCGCCCTGCGGGAAGTAATTGTCCTTGTCTTCCTTGATATAGGTGAAGAATGACTGGAGATCGCCGTCGAAGCCCACCTGGTCCTTGATCGCTTCCATTTCGGCATGAATGCGCTTCACATCGTCAAGACCGATCTGGTGCACCTGCTCCGCGGTCAGATCGGTGGTCGTGCTGTTCGCCAGACGATGGGCGTAATACCCGTCCCCATTGGGCAGCACCCCGACACCGACACCGATTTCGGGGGCATTGGGGCGGTCGGCGGTCATGAACGTGATCAGCCTGTCGTAGCCTGCCTTGTACCCGCCCTTCAGCGCAGCTTCTAGCTCGCCCTGCATCGTTTCGCCATCGGCAGCGGTGATCGTGCCAGCTTCGACCAGAGCGGCGATCTTCTTCTTGCCGTCCTCCCACAATGCGTTGTCGGCAGTATCATCGAACGGCGCACCGGAAATCAGCTTCTTCGATTCGTCGATCACGAAGTCATACGCGAAATAGGGCGGACGTACGCCAGCGGCTGCACGGGGTTCCGCGATGTCGACCAGCTGGCCCAGAGCACGCCCGATTTCCGACACTCGCGAAATATAATCGCGCATGTCCTGCGCCGTATCCACGCGGTGCTGTGAAATCAGTAGCGTCGGGAGATAGGTATGCGCCCCGTGCATCTGGGTGAAGACATAGCCATCGTCGCGCCATTTGGCCGATTTTGCCGCCTGTTCGTACTCGTATTTCCAGAGGTCGTACGACAGCTTGTCGGCACTGCTCAGGCTATCGTAATCGAAGGTACGCTCCATCTCCTCTACGGTAGCCTTCTTCCACGCCAGATCCTTGTCCTGCGCGGCGAGCGAAAAATCATCGATTTCGCCATAACGTTCCTTGCGACCCAGCGAGGTAAGCCACAGGGGGCTGTCCATCACCTGCTCTTCGTATTTCGCATCGAACCAGGCGCGCAATTCGGCATTGTGATTTTCGCTGGACGCTTCGCTCGTCTCGGCTGGGGCGGTTTGCGCAAAGGCAGGCGCAGTGACCGCGAACAGTGCGACAGGTGCTGCGGCGAGCAGCAGAGTATTCTGGAAACGCATGACAATCCCTCAAAAGTCCCGGTGTTTGGTGGCGACATCGCTACATGGCAGCGGGACCGGGGCAAAGGCCAATCGACCAAGGGCAATCGAAAAGGGACCGGCGGTCAACGCCGCATGTCATAACTTTCAGCCGGAATGGTAACAGTCAGGCCGTCCATCTCTTCGGTCAGGTCGATCTGGCACGACAGGCGGCTGGTGCGCGCAACACCTGCTGCAAGGTCCAGCATGTCCTCTTCCTCTTCGCTCGCTTCTTCGAGGCGGTCGAACCATTCGCCCGCAACGATGACATGACATGTGGAACAGGCCATCTGCCCTTCGCAGGTCCCTTCCAGCGGCAGGCCCGCCGCCTGCGCCACACGCAGGAGGTTGTCGCCCGCTTCAGCTTGTGCGCTGACGGCGTCCCCGTTCGACGTGACGAATTCGATTTTCACAATCCTTGCGCCTCCGCAGCAGCATTGATCTTGGCAGCGGCCTCCTCGATCTCGTCGAGCGTGGTATAGCGCCCGAAGCCTAGCCGGATCGAGGATTTCGCCTGCTTGTCCGATAGGCCGATGGCCTTCAGCACATGGCTCGGGCGACCCGATCCGCTGGCACAGGCGCTGCCCGCAGAAAACATCACATCGCGCACATCGCTCATCAACCTGCCCACATCCAGTCCTTCTCGGCGGATGCTGAGATTGCCGTGCCAGCGCGCTTCGGCGCTGCCGTTGAGCGTCCAGTCATCAAACAGTTCGCGGGCACTGTTCCACAGTGTTCGGACGTGTTCGGCGTCCTGATCAAACGTCTCATTCGCACGTTGTGCCGCCGCCCCCATGCCGGCGATCAATGCTGGCGACAGCGTTCCCGATCGCAGACCGAACTCCTGCCCGCCGCCGGTCTGCACCTCTTCGAGGTCCAGCCCGTCGCGCACCCACAGCGCGCCAACGCCTTTGGGTCCATGGAACTTGTGGGCCGAAATGGCGATCATGTCTGCGCCGGTCAGCTCGATCCGCCCATAGGCCTGAACTGCATCACACAGGAACAACGCATTGTTTTCCTTGGCCTTGCGATACCATTCGATGGTCGGCTGGATCGTGCCGATCTCGTTATTGACCTGCATAACGCAGATCAGCCGCGTATCGTCTGGCACGTCCTGCCGCGTGTTGCACTGGCCATCCTTTGCGACGTTCAAGACATGGCTCGGCCCCGCTGCCCTTGCGGTATCGCCCACAGCAGAATGCTCGATCGCCGAATAGGACACGGTGCCGCCCCGCCCCGACCCTCGGATCGCCAGATTGAGCGCCTCGGTCGCCCCACTCGTGAACACGATCTTCCCACCGGCCGGAAACAGCGCAGCCACCTGATCTCGAGCGAGTTCTACTGCGGCTTTCGCCTGCCGTCCCATGCGGTGCGCGCTGTGCGGATTACCGAAGCCGGTACCGCCGGGCCCGTCGAGCCACCGCAGCATCGCGTCCCGCGCCTCGGGCGCGAGCGGGGTAGTGGCCTGATAGTCGAGATAGATCACTTCACCCTCATACAGTCATTACCAGCGAAGCGAAGGGTGCATGGCGAAGTTCCACCCCACGCCCCCTTTGGCCGCAAAAGGAGAACTAGGCACCTGCCAGATCGAGCCAGACTTCGCAGAAGCGTTCAACTTCCTTGCGAGAGGTATTCCAGCCGATCGAGACCCGGATGGTGTTTGACGCAATCTCGGGCTGGACCTGCATCGCCTCGAGCACGCGGCTGGTCTTCATCGTCCCGCTGGAACAGGCCGATCCCTGCGATACTGCGATACCCGCCATGTCGAAGCGCATGACCTGTGCTGTCGCGCTCATGCTGGGCATCGCGATGGCCCTTATTAACGGCGTTGGTTCCGCAAGACTATCCGACAGCCATGTGCCGCCGATCCCGCGACATTCACGTGCCAGCGCATCGAGCGGTTCGAGAACGTCCGGGGTGAGGTAAGGATCACCACAGGCTTCGAGGGCTGCCGCCATGCCGAGCACGCCAGGCAGGTTTTCTGTCCCGCGCCGATAACCACGCTCCTGCCCGCCCAATGGTTCGATAAGGGCGTAATCGGTTACCAGCAGCGCACCCACTCCGATGGGGCCGCCGAATTTATGCGCCGACACGATCGCCATATCGCAGGGCGGCAGCATCATCTTGCCAGCGCTTTGCGCGCAGTCGGCCAACAGCAGTCCGCCGGCGTTTCGGACGATGTCGGCAACGGCGGACAGGGCCTGGCGGTTGCCCGTCTCCGAATTGACATGCTGCACAGCGACCAGTGGGCGTTCGCGCTCCACCGCTTCGAGCAGCACGTCGAGATCAAGCGCACCATCGCTGCGAACCGGCAGCCTTTCCGCCTCCGGCGCCGCTTGCAGCAGGCAATCGTGCTCCACTGTCGATACCAGGCGCGCACCTGCCTTTGCATGGCGAAGCGCCATGATCGCAGCCTCGCTCGCGCCGCTGGTGAAGATTACTTCGCCACTCCAATCCAGCTGAGCCTTCACCCGCTCACGAGCGTCCTCGAGGAGGCTGCGCGCCTTGCGCCCCTCGGCATGGGGACTGGACGGATTGGCCCACAGCGCGAAGCCTTCATCCATCGCCGCACGCGCATCGGGGCGCAGCGGCGTGGTGGCGGCATGGTCGAGATAGATGCGTTTCGGGATGATACGTGCTCGAAATGATTGCGATTTGGACGACAAACCCTATATAGCGCGCCACTTCGCGCAAAGCCCTGTCCGGTGCAAGCGCTTCGACTTTTGCTTAGGGTACCCCTCCCATGCCGACCGTGATCTTTCCCGGCCCCGAAGGCCGCCTCGAAGGCCGTTTCTCTCCCGCCCCGCGTCCCCGAGCGCCCGTGGCCATGATCCTGCATCCGCATCCGCAGGGCGGCGGCACCATGAACGAGCAGATGACGCAGCGTCTTTACAAGACCTTCGTCAACCGCGGTTTCGCGACGCTTCGCTTCAATTTCCGCGGCGTCGGTCGCAGCCAGGGCAGCTTCGACAATGGCGTCGGCGAATTGTCGGACGCTGCAAGCGCGCTCGACTGGGTGCAGCAGATCCATCCGGAAGCGCAGGTGACCTGGGTCGCAGGTGTCAGCTTCGGTGCCCTGATCGGCATGCAGCTCCTGATGCGTCGCCCCGAAATCCGCGGCTGGATCAGCATCGGCGCACCGGCGAGCATGTACGATTTCTCCTTCCTCGCTCCGTGCCCTGCCAGCGGTATTTTCATCCACGGTGCACAGGATACGGTGGTGCAGCCGCAGGCGGTTACCAAGCTGGTCGAAAAACTTCGCACGCAGAAGCATATCACCGTGCATCACGAAGAAATCCCGCGCGCCAATCACTTCTTCGAAAACGAGCAGGAAGAACTGATGAAGTCGGTCGACAACTACCTCGACTTCCGCCTCGATCCGAGCTGCCCGATCAAGTGATCTTATCGGGCCGACAGCCCGCTCCTCAAATACACATCCAGTCGGCAGCCAGATGCCGAACGATACCGCTTGCCTCTTTTTTGTTACGTTGTAACATTGCCAGTCGAAGACTCGCAAAAGCGACTTCGATTTGGAAGAGGAGCAACACTCATGTCCTTCGTTGACCAGTCCCGCCGACCCTCCCCCGCCAGTATGGCAGCGGTGATCGGGGTTCATGCAGCTATCGGTGCCGCGCTTATCGCCGGCCTGACCGTTAGCGGCGCAATGCCGGAAATCGTGAACAAGATCGGGGCGACCAACATACCTATCCCGCCGCCACCCCTGCCGGCCGATCCGGTCGAACCAAGCACCAGCGAATCTACGCCGACCATTGTTCAGGCGCCGCCGACCCAGATCGACATCAATCCCATCGACACGCCATTCGATACCACGCCGATCCCTGTTCCGAACCTGCCAACCGTCCCGTCCGGAACAACCTTCGAATTACCGACCCCGACGCCGCAGCCAAGTTTCGACCCCGTAAGCGCAAAGCCGCGCAACGATCCGGCGCGCTGGCTGACCGATAACGATTACCGCCCAAGCTGGGCCCGGCGCGAATTGACCGGCACGGCCCGGTTCAGGCTGGAAATTGCGGCTACCGGCAAGGTCACCAGTTGCACCGTAACCGGGTCGACAGGCCATTCGGAGCTCGACGCTGCGACCTGTGCGCTTGTTACGAAAAGAGCGCGGTTCGAACCTGCACGCGGATCGAACGGCGAGCCGGTTGCCGGTACCTTCTCCAGCGCGGTGAAGTGGGAATTGCCTAACTAGGCTTATCGGGTGCCCTGCTCGAGCTTGTCGAGCGGGGCACTGCCCCCTGCGTCGGGAACGGTCCATATCGCCACATTCATCAGCGCGATGGCGGCCAGCACGACCATCAGCAGCGCGTTTTTTACGTTCCCGGTTCGGCGCCACATGAAATAGGCGCCCGCGACCAGCAGGATTGCAGCGAGAACGGTGATGGAGAGCACGGCGTCGAGCATGGTCTTGCCATAGCTTCCCCCATTTTCATCGCAAGCCATCAATGCGGAACGCGCCCACCCCTTGCCCGTTCGAAGATGCAAGGAGACGACCATGAGCATATTCGGAAAGATCAAGGATTCGATTTTCGGCAAGAAGCCGAAGCCGCAGGAAACACCTGCGACCGCACCGGCCACCAAGGCAGCGCCGCAACCCACCGGTAACGCCTGGGCCGATGCTCCGGTCGTGGAACAACAGGCCAGACCCGTAATCGATATCGAGAACAATCTCGACAACATGCCCGGCGCCGACCGGCTGAACTGGCGCACATCGATCGTCGACCTGATGAAGCTGATCGGCGTCGATAGCGATTACGACAGCCGCAAGGCGCTCGCGGTAGAGTTGGGGCGCGAAGATTATTCGGGCAGTGCGGAAGACAATATGTGGCTGCACCGGCGCGTCATGAAGGAACTGGCCGCAAGCGGCGGCAGGGTTCCAGCCGAATTCCTCGACTGATTTGACAGACTTGCACGCGGGCCGCACACCCGCGTGCATGAACCAGACACGCTTCGACATCACCCGCCGACAGGCTCTTTCAGGCCTCGGCGCAACCTCTGCCCTCGCTTTGACCGGATGTGCCACCACCGGACGCACCGGAGCGGTTACCCAGGCCCAGTCCATGGGCGTGGAACGGCTGCTCGAGATCGTCGGGTATAATCTCCTCGAACACGAGCCGGAGCGGGCGACATCGCTGGGTGTCGATACGGGCCGGCATTACGACTTGCGCAGCAAGCTCGAAGATCAGTCGATTGCTGGGCAGGAAGCCTATGCCGCAACCCTTCGCAGAGACCTCGAACTGGTGCGAGCCGTTCCGCGGGACGGGCTCGACAGCGAAAATCTGACCAATCTGGAAGTCGTCGAAAGCGCTTACGAAGTGGCGCTCGATGGATTTGCCCTGCCCTATGGCGATACGCCGGTCGGCAACTGGCGCACGGCGCCCTACGTCGTGATCCAGAATGTCGGCCAGTACCTCGCCCTGCCGCGCTTCATGCAATCGGATCACAAGGTCGAAGATGGCAATGATGCCGACGCCTATATCGAACGTATGGAACAGATGCCTGCCGTCTTCGATGGCGAGCTGGAACGGATCAAGGCTGCCCGAGGCATGGGCGTGGTTCCGCCCGATTTCCTGCTCGACAAGGCAATCGGCCAGATGGAACAGACCATCGCCAGTGCAGGCAAGGGCGAACTGTTCGCCGACGATCTGCGCGCCAAACTCACCGCCATGGGCATGCCTGAAAGTCACGCGAACCGGGCAAAAATTCTCGAAACCGGGCCGATCGCAGAAGCGCTCGATCGACAGCTTCAGGAACTGCGCGCGGAACGGGCCGTGGCGACGGCGGAGCCCGGCATTTCCGCCCGGCCGCAGGGCGATGCATTCTACAATTGGGCGTTACGATCCAGCACCACGACCCGGCTTACACCCGAAGAGGTCCACCAGCAGGGCCTCGAAGAACTCGAAGAATTGCATGCCCGCATGGATCCGATCCTTCGCGAGATCGGCTATACCTCCGGCTCGGTTGGCGATCGGATGCAGGCATTGTCGCAAGATCCGCGGTACAAATTTGCCGAAGGCGATCCTGGCCGCAAACAGATCATGGACTTCATCGCAGAGCGGCTGGACTGGATTCGCGGCCAGATGCCGCGCGCCTTCCACACACTTGTCGATCCCAACATGGAAGTACGCCGCATCCCTCCGGCGGAAGAGGTCGGGGCGCCCGGCGCCTATGGCGGGGCAGGCAGCAAGGATGGCACGATCCCAGGCCGTTTCTGGATCAACCTGAGGACTACCGACCTCCATCGCAAATACGATCTCGCCGACCTGACCTATCACGAAGCCATCCCTGGCCATGTGTGGGAAGGCGAATACTCCAACCGCCTGCCGCTGATCCGCTCGGTGCTGGCCTTCAATCCCTTCAGCGAAGGTTGGGCTCTTTACGGCGAACAGCTGGCCGACGAACTGGGGGCATATGACGAATTTGTCGTTGGCCGCCTCGGCTATCTCCAGAGTCTCGCGTTCCGGGCCTGCCGCATGGTGGTCGACACCGGCCTCCATGCCAAGGGCTGGAGCCGCGCTCAGGCGGTCAACTTCTTTGTCGAACGCAATGGCAGCAAACCGGCAGAAGTCGAAAGCGAAGTGGATCGATACTGCAGCTGGCCCGGACAGGCCACCGGCTACAAGCTCGGCCACAGCCGCATCGTCGATCAGCGTGTGAGAGCGGAAACAACCATGGGCACCGCTTACGATTTCAAGGCATTCAACGACGCGGTGGTGCTCGGCGGCAACGTGCCGATGGATGTGCTGGAAAAGAATATCGGCCGGTACATTGACTCCGCGCAAGGGTAATTCAGTCTAGCGGACCTGTGCTTCGGTTTCGACCAGGTTGATTTCGAATAGGCTCGGCCATCGTTTTCCGGTCACGAAAAGGCGTCGCTTCTTCGGGTCCCAGGCGATGCCGTTGAGCACCGTGTCGCGGTCCGTCATTGGGATGCTATCGACGATAGCTCTCAAGTCGATGAGGCGCTTGATCACGCCATCGGCCGGGTCGATGGCCACGATGAAGGGCGATTGCCACACATTGGCATAGACTAGACCGTCAATCATCTCGAGTTCGTTGAGGTTTGGCAGGGGCTGGCCATTCAACGTGACCGGGATCATGCGCAGAACCTCGAAGCTTTCTGGGTCCAGAACGCGCAGGTTGGCTGTGCCATCGGAGTGAATGAGACCTTCATCCGACGTCGTAAGCCCCCACCCTTCGAAGGAGACCCCCTCTTTCGAGCCAGCGGGCTTGAGGGTTTTTGCATTCCAGCGGTGGATCACACCGTTTCGCCAGGTCAGGCTGATGAATTCCCGCCCCGACAGGGCCAGCCCCTCTCCGAACTGGTCCGCGGGGATAGCACTTCTGGTGAGGACCTTGCCCGTTTCGAGATCGACCTTGCGAACTTCGGACTGCTCTTCCTGTCCGGTGCTTTCGAACAGATGCCCGTCGTGCCAGACGAGGCCTTGGGTGAACGCTGCGGTATCGTGCGGATATGTCGCGACGATTTCTGCGCGATAGACTGCCGGCCCGCTATAAACCTCAGGGGCTGGCGTTCTCTCTGCTGACGGGGCAGCGTCCTGAGCTGTCGCCACGGGAGCCATGGCCGGGGTTAGCCACGTGAAAGCAGCGGCAATGAACAGGATGGCACGGTGCGTCATGATCTCTCCCATCCGTTTCCGGGGCTTAGCCTTGCATGAATTGATCGGCGCCCGGAATCAACGGCCCCCGGTCCGCTTTTCAGCGGCCGAGGGTCTCCTCTCCAACGCTCGGGTTCCGCTGGACAGCGGAACCGATCTCATCAGGCGGCGACAGCCGTGTTCGGCGCGGCATCGCGCACGCCTTGGTCGACATGGACCGCGAAGGGCTCGAAATTGTCGACGAACAGCTGCACCAGCTTGCGCGCGGTACGGTCGTATTCGTCTTTGTCGGTCCAGGTCGAACGGGGGTCGAGGATGCCATCATCCACGCCCGCGACGCTGACCGGGACTTCGAAACCGAAATTGGGATCCTTGCGGAATTCCGCATTGTTCAGGCTGCCGTCGAGCGCGGCGTTGAGCAGTGCACGCGTGGCCTTGATCGGCATGCGGCTACCGGTGCCGTATTTTCCGCCAGTCCAGCCGGTGTTGACCAGCCAGCAGGCGACTTCGCCCTTCGCGATCCGCTCTTTCAAGAGATTGCCGTAGACGCTGGGATGGCGAGGCATGAAAGGCGCGCCGAAGCAGGTGCTGAAAGTCGCTTCGGGTTCCGTCACGCCGATTTCGGTACCGGCAACCTTGGCCGTATAGCCCGACAGGAAGTGATACATCGCCTGATCGGGGGTCAACCGCGCGATCGGAGGGAGAACGCCGAAAGCATCGGCGGTCAACATGATCACGTTGCTGGGCGGAGGCCCCATGTTCTCAGCGGAGGTATTGGGAATTGACGACAGCGGATAGGCACCGCGGG
>CESL01105531.1_pt1 | contig 39859 bp, 53 predicted proteins | sample 531221 | NCBI WGS metagenome assembly CESL01 (sample SAMEA2622197, study PRJEB7988) | marine metagenome | biome: marine biome (ENVO:00000447); feature: mesopelagic zone (ENVO:00000213) & marine oxygen minimum zone (ENVO:01000065); material: "saline water (ENVO:00002010), including plankton...
AAACCACAAATCATGATACCACAAGTTAGCAGCATTGCAGAACTCAACCACATCAAGTCAATTTATGATAATATAAAATCAAACATGGAAAAAAAATATAGAATTAAATTCAAAATAAATTTTGGAACAATGTTGGAAGTAGTTCGTGCATGTCTGACAGCAGACGAATTAGCCGACACCGCAGAATTCTTCAGTTTTGGAACAAATGATTTGACACAAGGTGTATTTAGCTTTAGCAGAGAGGATGTAGAAGGAAAATTCCTTGGAGATTACATGGATAAGGGTCTAGTAGAGATAAGCCCATTCCAATCTATTGATGAAAATGGTGTTGGGCATTTGATGAAAATTGGAATAAAGCAGGGAAGAGCAGTACAAAAAAATCTAGAGATTGGAATTTGTGGTGAGCATGGGGGGGATCCAAATTCGGTCAAGTTCTGCCATGCCGCAGATGTATCATATGTCAGTGCATCCCCATATAGAATTCCCACAGCAATACTTGCAGCAGCACAAGCAGCTATTGAACAAAAGAAAAGAAAATAGGTCTTTAAAGATTCTAAAACTTAGTCAAGTTTTTCAATCAATTTCAAAATTTTAAATGGAATTTTATCAAACTCCTTTCTTTTATCCATTGAAACAAAAAGTACGTTTTTGTTAAATGGAAAACTCATAACAATGAGTTTTTCCCTATGAGAGAGCGTAAAATTGACTTTACCAAAATCCTTATCAAATTCTTGTCTCATTTTTACACGAAGTGCTAATTCCATGAATAGCATCTCATCCTCTTTCTCATCTTCGAGTGATTTTACCGAACTCACCATCCCGCCTGCCACTAAGCGTCCTTTATTGTTAATTAGACCTGCAAATCTAATTTTGGGGTCAACTTTTGACACTTTAGCACAAAGTTCGTTCTCATCCACATTATTACTATAAAATCGATCTATTTATTGCACACTATTTTACAATAAATTTCTATGAAAACAGAATATAATGATATGTTTGAATATTACAAACACACCTCAATGTTTTGGAATGATATGATTGCTATGATGTCATCAAAACCATCCGCACTAACAGCTGTTGGGCCATTACGAAATTTTACAGAAAATATTAAAAAAATCTCCCAGGAATTAATAGAAGCAAATGAAGAAATTGTTAATTTTAACACACAGCTAACAGAATATTACCAACATTTGGGGGAAACATGGATTGGTGCACAAAAAAAAGTGATGGCAAAAATCTCTGAAGTGCCACAAGATTCGGAGTCAGTAGAAGCGTACAAAAGAATCTGGATTGACATTTTTGAGAATGACTTTACACAAATGTTTGATAACAAAGATTTTTCAAAAAATTATAATAAACTAGTTTCAACGGAATTACAATTACTAGAAAGATGGAATACCATTATGGATGTGGTCCTCAAATCTGCAAATATGCCAACAAAGGAAGAGGTTGATGAAATTTACAAAGAATTGTTTGCATTAAAAAAACAAATTAAAAAAATTAACCCAAAGAAAAAATCACGGAGTAGAAAAAATGACTCAGGAGTTTGATTCAACATCCAAAATTATAGGTGATTTTCTAAATTTTAATCGTAATTTAGCGGAATTAACAACAAAAGTTACAGTTCCACATGAAATAAAAATTGGTTCATGCCATTATGATGTTGTTTATGAAGAAGATCGAATAAGAATGCTTCATTACAAACCGTTAACTTCAAAACAGATTCAGACTCCATTAGTAATTTCATATGCAATAGTTAATAGATTTCACATATTTGATATTGATCCAAAAAAGAGTTGGATTAGATACCTACTAGAAAATGGCTTTGATGTTTACATGATTGATTGGGGAACACCAACTAACATGGATAAGTTTTTGGGGTTTGACGAGTATGTGAATGATTACCTTGATAATTGTGTTGAATATGCATGTGATCAGTCAAATGTTGACAAAGTCTCATTGCAGGGATATTGTACTGGCGGAACTCTTGCATCTGTATATGCTTCACTATACCCAGAAAAAGTGAAGAATCTGGTAGCAACTGCACCTGTAATTGACGGATGGAAGGACACTACTGTAGTTAGTAATATTGCAAAAAACTTTGATGTTGAAAAAATGGTAGATACTATAGGAAATATGCCTCCTGAATTTATGTACTATTGTTTTTCAATATTAAAACCATTTGAGCAAGGAATTGAAAAATATCTGAAATTCTTCCAAAACATGGATAATGAAAAATTCGTTGATAGTTTTCTTAAAATTGAGAAATGGCTTGCTGAAACTCCACCCATTCCTGGTGAGTTATTCAAACAGTGGATTAAGGGGATATACCAAGAAAACCTACTTGTACAAAATAAAATGTTTGTTGGCAATCAACATGTATCACTCAAAAATATTACAATGCCTGTATTTACTCAGGTTGCAGTAGGTGATCATTTAGTTTCACCTGAATGTAGTATGCCTCTCCATTATGCAGTGGGAACTGATGATAAAAATTTGGAAATATACCCAACTGGCCATGTAGGAATGATTGCAAGTTCGTTTAGTCAGAAGAATGTTTTACCAAAACTAACAGATTGGCTTAAAGAAAGATCATAAAAAAAGGAAAAACACTCACATTTAGTTTCGTAGTTGTGTGAATGCAGAAGTCCAAGATTGCATTACATTATTGTTCAATTCAGCAAATGCTTTTGCATTGTTTGCAAATGTTTGAACATTTTGACGTGCTGCATCAACTGTTGCTAATGCCATTTTACTTTGTACGTCAAAGGATTTGATAACTTGTTCGTTTGAATCACGAACTGCCTTCAAAGTTGCCTCTGGTACATTTGTATTGATTCCAGTCTTGTTTGCAAATTTTCTTTGAAACTCGATTGTAGAATCAATTGCATTTTCGCATGCTTGGATGTATTCTTGTTGTAGACTGGTTACAGATTGATGATAACTTGGGATTACTTTTTCAACTGCGTCCATGTATTTGTCGCTAGTTTGTTTCCAAGTTGAAAACACATCTTTTGAAGAAGTGTTAGAACTGTTGCCAGTGCTTGAGTTTGTATTGTTTTGATTACTCATGGTTAGGAATGAACGGATACGCTATATATACCTATTGGTAATGAATGGTAATAATTACCAATCACACCCTAGTTATCATTCGTTATATTTTTCAATGGAACCACAATGATTTGTACAAGGTCACCTTCTGCAACGGTTAATGCATCTCTTTCAGCCTCAGGAATAGATATTCTACCATTACTACCAACATTGGTTTTGAATGCTCCCCAAGTTAGAAAATTAGGCATCATATTCTGAAAGTTACTAAATGGATTTTGCATATTTGGTTGTTGGACATTCATGTTGTTCATGAAATTCTGTGCCTGGCTAACGTTCTGAAGCCATTGTTTGTACATTTCAGATGGGTCAAATTGGTTTTTTTTGCCTGTCATAGGTAATTAATGGAAATATGGTTATTAAATGATCGCTATTTTAGAAATTCAGACACCAATTTGTAGAATTTATCTGGCATTTCAACATAAGGTGTATGACCACAGCCTAACATTTTGATAAATCTACAATCGTTAATTCCAGTTACATATGATGATGCATATTTTATTGGAATGACTGGATCATTTTCTCCCCAAACAATTAATGTTGGTAAATTAATTGATGAAAGTTTAGATAATATAACTTCAGCATCTTTTAGTCCAAGTAATGTTGACATAAAAGCCATTTTAGCATTAGGTAACTTCATACGTTTAACAAATCCTTTAATGGTGATTTCATCAATATTCTTGTTTCCAGACATCATTTCAAATGCACGTTGTGCGTTTTCGTCATTTGGGTATAATGCTGCCATGATATATGCATCAAGCGCTGGAGTTGTATGCTTCATAATTCCAGACGGTGAGATAAGAACTAATTTCTCTACCATATCATTATTTCTGGACACAAATTCAGCCGCAATTTGACCACCAAGTGATGAACCGATTATAGTAACTTTGTTTATACCTATATGATCAAGAAATTTTTTGATGAATTCTGATAGATAGTGAGTGGTGTAGTCAATTGCTGGTTTATCACTTTGCCCACAACCAATTAGATCAGGAACTATTACCCTGTAATTCTTTGCAAAGTTTGGAATTACCTGTTCCCAACGTTCAGCTGATGCACCCAATCCATGAATTAAGAGAAGGCTTTTCTTCGATTCACCATCTACAATATATCTAATATTATGACCATCAATCTTTACTAGTTTTTCCTCCATTTTGTAAACTCGGCACATTGAATTAATAAATAATTTGAAATGACTGTAAATAGCTGATAATTACAATATTATAAAAAAGAGAATGCATGCCCTACAAATGGGGAGAAGTGGGGCATACATCCCAAAGCCTTCATTTTTTAGCTGATCCGTGATAGATCTACTCATATAAAATAACGATCTTGATCGCAAATTTGATTCATTTTGTTTTAGGAATAAGTACTAAAATGACAATAAAATAAGTAATTCATGCTACCGACAATTGAGAGTATTAAGCAACAAAGACTAAAAATTAATCTTACACAAAAAGGGCTTGCCCACGAGGTAGGGGTCAGTACATCCATGATAAATCAGATTGAATCTGGACGAAGCCAACCTAGTTATGAAACTGCCAAAAAAATCTTTGAAGTTTTAACAACTAAAGAAAATCAATCATCCTATACAGCAGGCCAATTATGCAGTCAAAATATTGTAAGCATAAAACCATCTAATACATTACATGATGCTATCAAAAAAATGCACAAATCATTTATCAGTCAGATCCCAGTTTTTGATGGAAAAAAACCAGTTGGGGTCATTTCAGAATCTGGTATTGTAGCACATTATGAAAATGGGAATATAGAGATTGCAAAAAAAATCAAAATTGAAACTATCATGGAACCAATTCCACCAGTAATTGATTACAAAACACCTGCAAACACCTTAGGCCCACTAATCAAATACTCAAAATGCATTTTAGTGTCCAAAAATTCCAAAGTTTACGGAATTATCACTGCATCTGACACTTTGAAAATGATGGAATAACTATTTTGGATGTGAGCAAAGCTCAGCCAAAACACCTTCTAATGATTTTGGATGAATGAAAGTAACTTTGGTTCCAGCGGATCCAGGTCTGACTTTTCCTAGAAACTGTACACCACACCCTTCCATTCTCTCAACCTCACCTTCAATGTTATCAGTTTCTAGTGCAATGTGATGTAATCCCTGACCTTTTTTATCTAGAAACTTTTTGATTGGACTATCATCATTTGTGGGTTGCATTAATTCGATTCTTCCATTTTCCATAGGTAAAATAGCAACTTTTACTCCCTCCAACTCTACTGTCTCAAATTCTACATCATCTATGCCTAATGCTTGTTGATACACCTTAGCTGATGCTTCTACATCATTAACTGCAATTGCAATGTGATCAATTTTCATTTAGAATATCTCCTTTGGTCTATATTCACCAAACACTTCACGCAGAGTATTGCTAATTTCTCCTGTAGTGGCATATGCTTTGACAGAGTTTAGAATAAGCGGCATTAAGTTATTATCAGTTTCTGCAGCTGACTGTAATTTTGATAATGCTCTATCAGTCTTCTTATTATCACGAGATTTACGTAAGGCTTTGATTACCTTTTCTTGTTTTCTTCCTAATGAATCATCAATTCGTAGTAGTTTTTGTTTTGCCTCAGACTCGTCTACAAATTTGTTTACACCAACCAATATTCGAGAATCGTTATCAACCTCTTTTTTGAGGCGATATGCATTTTGTCTAATTTCAGCCTGAAAGAATCCTTTGTCGATTGCCTTAAGCGAGCCACCCATTTTATCAATTCTTTTGAGATATTTCCATGTCTGCTCTTCAATCTTATCACATAATTCTTCAAGATAATGAGAACCTCCCATAGGATCAACTGTTTTTATAATTCCCGATTCATGTGCAACGATTTGCTGTGTACGTAATGCGATTTTTGCAGACTCTTCAGTTGGAAGTGCCAATGCCTCATCTCGAGAGTTTGTATGAAGTGATTGTGTTCCACCCAAAACAGATGCCATAGTCTGCATCGCAACACGGACTATGTTATTGTCTGGTTGCTGGGCTGTCAAAGACTCGCCACTTGTCTGAGTGTGGAATTTTAACTGTAATGATTTTTGGTTCTTTGCGTGGAATCTTTCTTTTAGGATTTTTGCATAAACTTTTCTTGCAACTCTAAATTTGGCAATTTCTTCGAAGAACTCTATTGTACAACAGAAGAAAAATGATAGCCTTGGTGCAAAATCATCAATTTTCAATCCCTGTTCCAAGCAGGTCTCAATGTATTGAATGGCATTTGCTATTGTAAATGCAATTTCTTGGACTGCAGTAGAACCAGCCTCACGTATATGGTAGCCAGAGATTGATATAGGATACCATTGAGGGACCTCTGTTGCACAATATCCAATCATATCACCTATAATTCTCATTGAGGGCTCTGGTGGATAGATGTAGGTATTTCTTGCAATGTATTCCTTCAAGATGTCATTTTGTGTTGTACCACGAAGCTGCTTACTTGAAAAACCCTGAGACTGTCCAACTGCAATATAGTATGCAAGTAAAGTGGATGCGGTAGAATTGATTGTCATTGATGTGGAAACGTTACCTAGTTTGATTCCGTTGAAAACAGTTTGCATGTCTTTGAGAGATGCGATTGATACACCAACTTTTCCAACCTCACCTTCTGCTTGTGGTGCATCAGGATCATGCCCTATCTGTGTTGGTAAATCAAATGCCATTGAAATTCCGGTTTGACCTTTCTCTAGCATGAACTTGTATCGTTTGTTGCTTTGTGCAGCATCACCAAATCCTGCATACTGACGCATTGTCCAAAACCTATCACGATACATTCCTGTATGAATACCTCGTGTGAATGGAAATTTTCCTGGCTCTTCTCTTACCTGTTTTTTTGTAGACTTTTGATAAAATGGTTTTATTGGAATGTTAGAGTCAGTTACATATTTTTTTTCTGCTTGTTTTGCTGTCTTTTTTACTACCATATATCATCACTTTAAGAAATTTTTTGTCAGCTTGTCTGCTGCCTCAAATGGATCTATCTTTTTCTCCTGAACTTTTTTGAGATATGATGAGAATGATTTACTCTTGCCAATCATTGTTAAAATTTCCTGTTGTACATTATTTAAAATAATGTCTTCCAATTCAGATTCCAAACGAAGTTTTTCAGAATATTTTTTGTTTTTTGTTTTTTGTTTCATCAAATCTTTGAGTTCCTTTGCTAATTCTTTGATTCCCTTGTTTTTCTTTACAGATGTTTGTAAGATTAGATTTTTGTCTTCTGCACTTCCAACAAAATCAACTAAGGCTTGATACAGTTGTGTTGCGCCATCCAAGTCACTCTTGTTTACTAGATAAATATCACCAATTTCTGTAATTCCTGCCTTGATTGTTTGAATACTATCTCCAGTGTGTGGATTGAAAGCTACAACTGTAATGTCAGAAACTTTTGAAATGTCAATTTCGGTTTGTCCTGCCCCTACACTTTCTATTATTATTGGATTAAATCCAGCGTATTCTAATACACGTAAACTGTTTCGAATGGAATGTGCAATAGCACCTGTTGCACCACGAGATGCAATGCTTCTAATGTATGTCCCACTGTCAGTTAATTCAGACATCCTAACACGGTCACCCAAAATAGCACCTCCAGTTACATGACTTGTAGGATCGATTGCCAAGACGGCAGGCTTTAACTTTAGTTTACGCAGTTCTAATGATAATTTGTTGATCAGAGATGATTTGCCAGCTCCTGCGGAACCTGTTATACCAATCACGATTGCCTTTCCAGACGTCTTATAGATTTTTTTGATTAATTTTCGTGCCTCTTTTGGGTCATTTTCCATTATGGATATGGCCTTTGCAATCGCACCACGTTTTGCTTTTTTTAAATCTGGGAGCATTGCCATACAAAACTGTCTCATTCCTTGATTAAAATCTCTTACCTGTAATCAGTGAAGAAAGATTTTAAGGTAAATGTTTAGGAATTAACTCATGAGGCAAAATGTATCATCAAGACGAGTCAAGATACTAGTCGCTAAACTTGGTCTTGATGGTCATGACCGAGGTGCCCTAGTTCTGTGTAGAGCGTTTAGAGATGCGGGAATGGAGGTAATCTATTCAGGATTGTTTGCTACACCAGACAGAATTGCACAGATTGTACAAGATGAAGATGCAGATGCTGTCGCACTAAGTTTGTTAAATGGCGCTCATGGAACACTTTTCCCAAGAGTTGTCAAGGAGCTAAAAAAGAAAAAAATTAATGATGTGTTAGTTGTCGGAGGAGGGGTTATTCCTGAAGAAGATAAAAAAATATTAGAAAAATCAGGAGTTACTGGAAACTTTGGTCCGGGGACATCACTTGATGTAATTATTGATCATGTTACAAAAGGTGTTTCTAAGTTAAGAAAATTGTAATTATTCAGTAGAGTCAGGCCACATCATCTTTCGCATTTGCTTTCCAACAACTTCGATTTGATGATTATCTAATTCTTTCATATATTTGTCAAATGCTGCCTTACCCTCATTTTGATAATTTTTAATCCATTCATCATTGAAGGTGCCATCTTGGATCATTTGAAGAACTTTTTTCATTTTCTCTTTTGTATCACCTGTCATAACCATTGGACCACGTGTCAATCCACCATATCGTGCTGTTTCAGAAACACGTCTCCACATTCCGTTAATTCCGTATTTTTGAATCATGTCTACGATCAGTTTTAGTTCATGTAATACCTCAAAGTATGCAATTTCGGGCTGATAACCAGCTTCAACTAGTGTCTCAAATGCGTTAACTACCATTGATGCAGACCCGCCACACAAATCTGCCTGTTCTCCAAACCAGTCAGTTTCAACTTCTTCTTTGAAAGTTGTTTTGATTAGTCCAGCTTTTGCACTTCCAATTGCTTTTCCAATTCCAAGTGTCCTATCCCATGCTGTTCCAGTCTTATCTTGTTCTACTGCAACAATTGATGGTGTTCCAAAATTCTCAAGGTACGTTTCTCTTACTTTAGAGCCAGGACCCTTTGGTGCAACCATAATGACATCAACGTTATCTGGTGCATCAATCCATTTCCAATAAATTGCTGCAGCATGAGAAAATGATAAGGCGTTTCCTTCAGAAAGATTTGGAGCAATTTCTTCCTTGTACACTTTAGCCTGAATCATGTCTGGAATCAATATATGAATAATGTCTGCTTTTTTACATGCGTCTGCAACTGATAATACTTCATGCCCATCACCTTTTGCTTTTTGCCAGCTAGTACCACCTTCTTTAAGACCAATTACAATATTAAGACCAGAGTCTTTCATGTTGTTTGCTTGGGCATCTCCTTGAATTCCATAACCAATTACTGCTATGATTTGATCTTTTATTGGGTCAAGGGATATGTCCAAATCTTTCCAAGTTTGTACCATTAAATGCATTCAAAAATCTGCAAATATAATTCTATGAAATGAAAGATAAATTATAAAATTCAATTACATCTATAAGATAATTTTAGAATCCATCAGGTGGATTTTGCACAAATACATTACAAACAAGGGCATCTATCTTATCGTCTCTATACTGCACATTACATGAGACAAATTTGCCTTTCAGGGCTTGTTCAAGTTCTTTTTGTGATGTTTCCTTGTATTCGGGGTTATCAGGATTATCAATCTTTGAGATTATTATTTTTTCAATCCTGCTATATTGTTCCTGGTTATCCTTTCTATAATGAGTAACGTCCAATTCAAATACATTGCCAGAAATACATCTTATAACAGGACCTCCTATTCCATCCCCCATACTAATACATCATGATAAAGTGATATAAAGTTCAAATTTCTTATTTGGAGATCATTCTTGAGCATTTAATACAAAATTTGCCTACCTCAAAGACATAAAGTAGTTTATTACAGTTCTTACATCGTCTCTCGGTTCTAGTTTTATCATAACCGTATGGCATCTTATTATTATCAGTTATCTTTGCTAATAGCATTTTGTAGATCATCAAAGGCAGATTGTACTTCTTCCACAGCGGCACCGTCTTCTAATGTACTCACATCACCAACATTTTCCTTATTTGCAATAGCCTTTAGAAGCCTACGCATTATTTTTCCACTTCTTGTTTTTGGAAGTTTTGCCACAAAATAAAATTCGGATGGAGTTGCAATAGGTCCTATACCATTTCTAACATGTTCGATTAACTCTTTACGTAAAACATCATTTGGTGTGTTAATACCTTCTTTCACAACAATAAATGCAATAATTGACTCTCCCTTTATTTCATCAGGTATTCCGCACACTGCAGACTCTGCAACATCATTATGTGAAACAAAAGCGCTTTCTAATTCTGCAGTTCCAATCCTATGACCTGCAACTTTCAAAACATCATCAGATCTTCCCAATAACCAAATATATCCATCACTATCTTTAATGGCATAATCCCCTGGGTAATACATTCCCTGATACTTTGACCAATACACGTCTCTATACTTGTCATCATCACCCCATAATGTGAGTAACATTCCAGGCCAAGGTTTCCTAATCACTAATGAACCCTTAACACCATCATCAACTTCATTTCCATCATCACCAACTACTACAATATCAACACCCGGAATTGGTCTTGTTGCTGACCCTGGTTTTAATGGAATGGTCTCAATCCCTGGTAGATTACTAATCATCATTCCACCTGTTTCTGTTTGCCACCATGTATCAATTATTGGACATTTATTCTTCCCAATCACATCAAAATACCATTTCCAAACTTCAGGATTAATTGGTTCACCTACCGTTCCAAGAAGACGTAACGATGATAAATTAAAAGAATTTGGAATGTCATCGCCAAATTTCATAAACATACGTAATGCAGTTGGTGTTGTGTAGAAAATTGTCACATTATATTTTTGAATTATATTCCACATTCTTGATGCGTTAGGATAATCTGGTGCACCTTCATACATTACTTGTGTTGCACCATGTAAAAGTGGTCCATACACAACATAGCTGTGACCTGTCACCCAACCTATATCAGCAGTACAAAAATATATGTCACTATCTTTAATATCAAATGCCCACTTGAATGTAGAGTATAAGTGAGTTAGATATCCTCCAGTTCCATGTAAAACTCCCTTTGGTTTTCCTGTTGTTCCAGAAGTATATAATATGTAGATTGGATGTGTGCTTTCAAGTTTTTCAGCATCACAATCGTCTGATGCTTTATCCATCAAATCTGACCAAATGCAATCTTTGTCATTTAATGATATATCATTATGTGCTCGTCTAAACACTATAACATGTTCTACTGAACTAACATGTGACACAGCTTCATCTACTATATCTTTGAGTTTAATGAGTTTGCCTTTTCTAAATCCACCATCTGCAGTGATTATTATTTTCGAGCCCGAATCAACCACTCTATCCTTTAATGAAGTTGCACTAAATCCAGAAAAAACAACTGTGTGGATAGCACCTATTCTTGCGCATGCTAACATTGCAATTACCAATTCTGGAATCATCGGAAGATAAATTGTTATTCGATCACCATTTTTGACTCCCAATGATTTAAGCACATTTGCAAATTTTTTGGTCTGCACATAGAGTTGTCTATATGTAATGGTACGAGAATTTCCGTCTTCACCTTCCCAAAAAATTGCAGTTTTGGATGATTTTTCTTTCTGGTTAACATCTAGTGCATTATATGACGCATTAATCTCTCCACCAGTAAACCATTTTGCAAATGGTGGATTCCAGTCAATAGTTTTTTCCCATAATTTGAACCATTTTAGAAGTTTCGCCCTTTCATTCCAAAATAAAATCGGGTCAGATTCTGAATCATTTCGTATAGAAGTATCATTGTTACCTAAGCCAATTTCAAATTTTTTAGAATTCAATATGATTTAGATTATAATGTGGGATTTTAAAATGTTAGATTTTGTCTAGTCTTGATTCATTCGTTTAAGCCAATCTGACTCTGAGAATTTTTTTTCTTGCGTTTGTTCTTCGTGTACTGATGATTCAGTTTCTGGAATTATCATTGGTGGATTATGAACCTGTTCCGAAGATGAGGACTCTGTACCAGGTGGTTCTGGCAAACGAGACTCTATTGGCTCACCTCCGTCTGGATTTGTGAGATATGTTACTGCAGAATCCTGTATTGGATGTAATGCAGGTCCTGTAGTTAGCACATCTTCTATAGATAGATTTGTAAGTCTGGATTTAACTTTACCAATCTCATCTTTTTCATAGTTCATGTGCTGAAGCATTTCGTCAGTTTCTTGTTGAACTTGTTCGAATGTTTCCTGAGAAATCTCGTTACTTTTGCATTGCACTTTTGCATCAAACAAAAGAACTTTTACAGCTTTCAACTGTGAATTGATTTCAACAACACGCTCTTCTAATTCAGAATTTATTTCTGTTTCAGTGTTTTGTAAAGTCATTAATTTCGTTCTGTTCTTCTCATGAATTAATTCTGCATCATCTTTCATGGTGTCGTTGTCAGAAACAATTTCCATTAACGCAGTAAGACGTCGGACAGTAAGCTCTTTATCTTTGAGCAGACGTTGTGAGTCCAATCTCCACTTTGGAATGAAAATCACTACTTCAGATTTTACAACGAGTTGTTCATATGAAATTTGTTTTAAACCTTCTGAACCGCAATTGATTCCTACGGTTTGAATGGAACCGTCAATGTCAGTTGAAGTGCCTAAGACCTTTCCCATTGGTGCGCCATACATATCTTTGACTGGCATCCCAATTATGCTTACATCGTTGCTACTCATAATGTTGAATTGAAAGATCTGTATAATCGACAAAGTGTGAATAAGGTTAGAATTTTTGGTACAAACAAATTAACTAAATTAAACTTCGTGCCTAAACGCAATTTTAAAATTCAATCAGACACGCCTTACTATATTGATTGAGAAAGAAGAAATTGGAAAGGTATTACAATTTGTTTCCGAATACTGGGACAAATTAAAGGATGACCAGAATAATGAAGCTCTCAAAATATTACCAAGTAAATTTTGGATGAAGTCGTTTGGTGGACCAGTTGGTAATAATAAAGGTCCTAAAGGAAGATGGATTACAACATTAATGTATACAGAAGATTCTGATGTGGATAAAGCATTCAAAGAAGTTTTAACCCGTTGGCAAATAAAAGGACAGCAATCATCCACTAATCTACCAACCAAATCACCCGATCTAATTCAAATTGGTTCAGGTAAAAATAAAACCAATTAGAAAAGTTAGAATCTATTGTCTGAATTTACTGATACAGAGAAAAAGAGATTATTACGACATTTTTCAAATGTAGATAAATCAGTTTTTGCAATAATTACACCACAACAAGTTGACCGTGGTGCTCTGATGTCACGCTATAGTAGAACCGATAAGAGTATGAGGAAAATTTTCTTAGACGAATTTTTAAAAAATAAAAATCGTGGAGAAGAATTTTACACTAGAGTCCTTTTAGAATATGGAGATGACTCTGTTGCAGAACTTGGTGGTGCACAAATTGCAATTGAAGGATTATCAAACATTGCGGTAAAAAAAATTGAAGATCGAAGAATTGGATTATCATATTTAGAAAAATCATCACGTTATGTTTCATGGGATAAAAAAATTAATGGTAAATACAAATTTTATCGTGAACCAGACATTATGAAATCACGTTATGCTGATATCTACTTAGATGCATGCAATCTTGATTTTGATATCTACACACGAAGTATACAATCTATGTTGAAATTAATTCGTGAGCATGATTCTATTGAAAATTATAGTTTCAAGGAACATAGTGGTAAAGAAAAAAAGTTTGGGCAATTAAATGATAGTAATGATGTTAAATCTGCACAGAGGATTTACAATGCTGCAACAAAAGCAAAAGCACTTGATGCGTTACGAAGTCTCTTGCCTGCATCAACATTAACCAACGTAGGCGTAACAGGAAATGGTAGGGCATTTGAATATCTCCTTTCAATAATGTTTGGTTCTAGTCTTAAAGAAGAACAGAAATTAGCATTAAAGATAAAAAATGAATTAGATACGACTATCAAATCGTTTGTAAGACGCTCAAACGACAAATATGGAAAAATATTACAGAAATATCTCAATGATACTAAGAAGAATTCATCACGACTGAGCAAATTATATGCTAATGGGCAATCATCCAAAGGTAATTTTGTAAAGCTAATTAAGTATGAAACCGAATCTGATGCGATAAATAGTGTAATTTCTGCACTAATCTACGAGCAATCACCAGGTATAGAATTTTCTCATATACAAACAAATGTTAAAAAAATTCCTAAAAAACAAAAAACGCAGATAATAAATGACTATGCAAGAATTAGAAAGAATAGAAGACATAGACCACCAAGAGCATTTGAAATGACAGAATATACATTTGATTTATTAACAAATTATGGAATGTTTCGAGATTTTCATAGACACAGAGCACTAACACTTGAAAGGCAGTTGCTTACCACTGATCATAGTTATCATACACCAAATGAAATTATACAACTTGGAATAAAAAAGGAATTTAATGAATGCATGGAGAATACAAAGAATGTGTTTGAGAAAATCAGAAAGAAATTACCTGAGCAAGCACAATATGCAGTGAATTTTGCATATAACTATCCATATTTTATGAAATTAAACCTACGTGAGGCAACGCACCTTATAGAATTACGAACTATTCCACAAGGACATATTGATTATAGAAAAATTGCACAAAAGATGTACAAACTAATTGAACGAAAACATCCGATACTAAGTAAAATTTTGAAGTATGTTGATATGAATCAGTATGAGCTAGAAAGATTTGAATCAGAAAAACGCACTGAGGAGAAGCGTAAAAAAATATGACATATAAAATTTCCAAAAAAGATGAAGAGTGGAAAAAAATTCTCACATCAGAACAATTTGATGTTTGTAGAAAGAAAGGAACCGAACGAGCTTTTACAGGAATATATTATGATACTAAAGATGAGGGAATGTATAGTTGTACGTGTTGTGATGCAAAACTTTTTTCATCAAATACAAAATTTGATTCAGGTACTGGGTGGCCAAGTTTTTTTAAACCGATGGATGAAGAAAATATAGAATACGTAGAGGACCGAAGTTTTGGTATGACACGTGTCGAAGTTAACTGTAAAAACTGTGGTGCACATTTAGGACATGTTTTTGATGATGGACCAAAACCAACTAATCTACGATACTGTATTAATTCAATTTCTTTGAGTTTCGATAAATCAAATTAAATAACCATCCATAGTGATGATTCTATGAGAATAATACTCTGTGGATTTGGTGTAGTGGCACAAAGTTTAGCAAAGCTACTAGAATCAAGATCAAATGAACTTTATTCGAGATATGGTTTAAAACCAAGAATTATTGGTGTGTTTGACACCAAAGGTAGTACTTATGATACTACTGGTCTGAACTTACAAAAATTGATTGAGGCAAAGAAAAAATTTGGTTCAGTGAAACTGTATGATAAATCAAAATCGCATCTATCTGGAATTGAAATGATTAAAACACTTGATGCAGATATTGTGATTGAGACAACTGCAAGTAATTACAAAGATGCAGAACCTGGAATGACACATATCATTACAGCTATGAAAAGAAAAATGCATGTTATTTCAGTAAATAAAGGACCTCTTGCACTTGCATTTCCATCATTGATGGAACTTGCTGAATTTAATCAAGTACTTTTAAGATTTAGTGGAACTGTTGGTGGTGGAACACCGATATTGGATTATGCAAAAAATAGTCTTCGTGGCGAAAAAATTATTTCGTTTCAAGGTATTCTAAATGGTACAACAAACTATATTCTAACAAATATGGCAAATGGTATGTCTTTTGACGAAGCATTATCTGATGCAAAAAGTAAGGGATATGTGGAAGCCGATGAATCTCTCGATCTTGATGGCTTAGATGCAGGGGCAAAGCTAGTAATCCTAGCGAACTGGATTATGGGAATGAAAGTAACTATGCCAGATATTATCAGAGAGGGAATAAGAAATGTAACCAGTGATGATATTAAAAATGCTGGGCGTAATTCTAGTTCAATTAAATTAATTGCGTCATGTGATGGTAATCTGAGGGTTAGTCCAATAGAAATTAAGAATGACAACCCACTATGTGTGGATGGTACATTAAATGCAATTGCATTCACATCAGAGCATTCAGGAACCCAGACGATAATTGGTCGTGGTGCTGGAGGAACTGAAACTGCTAGTTCCATTCTAAGAGACATCATTGATATCAAAAAAGAGATTTCCAAAGTTTGAAAACCAATCTAATTTCTAAAAGTGAAACAAACCAAATTATAAAACTTGTATCAAATCAGTGGAAACGTGAATTACCAAAAATCAAAAACCTGAAAGTTCACTTCATAGATAATAATTCACAACTGATGGTTGGTGATGGAATGATTATTTTAAAGATCGGTGATAATTATTTACCATTCCTGAGTCAGAACGACATGCTAGAAAAATTTCCAAATGTAATAGTCGATATGGGTGCTGTAAAATTCATGTGTAATGGTGCAAATGTGATGAGGCCTGGTATCAAAAAATACACAGAATTTGTTAAGGGTGATATTATTTGTGTGGTTGAAGAATCTCAACATAAATTTTTGGCTGTTGGACAAGCAATTACTGATAGTTCTGAATTAGAAAATATCTCTAAGGGTGAAATAATAAAAAATTTACATTACATATCAGATAAGTATTGGGAAATTGCAAAAACAATCTAAATATTATTTAATGCTCTCTGTAAATTCTTTAATGCCGTCTTTATTGACAATTAATATGTCAATGCCATCACCACTAAACGAATCACGCATTGTAGCAGAACGAACTGCCTTTACAGCTAAATCGGTAGCATCTTTTTCTGTCATCTTTTTCTTGAACTGTGGATCCAAAACACCGAGAGCCATCTCAGCACCTGTTCCAACAGCAGCATATTCATCCGGTAAGACTGAACCTAATGGATCTAGTGTATAAATCGCAGGTTTATCGGTCATACCACCAACTATAACTTGTGTTAACAGGGGAAAGTATCTTCTTTCATACATCATATTAGACATCATCTTAGCAACTGTGTTTGGTGGTACATCACGCTTTAACTCCATTTTTCGAATTTTTGCTAATGCAGAAATCTGTAACGAAAGTATTTGCATATCAGCTACAAGACCTGCACATGTTGCACCAACTTTAGTTGTTATTGGAAAAGTCTTTTTTGTGGATTTACTCACAAGAAAATTTCCATATGCTATACGTTTCTCACTTGCAAAAACTACGCCATCACTATATGTAATACCAACAGCTGTTGCACCAGGCATGTACATGCTCATAATTTTATTCTGCAAATAAGACAATAAAAGTCATTACAAGAAAAATTTGAATAACCTTAGTTAAGTTAATCGAAAAAATGTAGATCGTTTTTCGGCCGAGTGACGCTACCGCGTAAATACGCTGTACGGGCACTGACTAAACTACGATCGATTTATCAACGTCGCTTCTTTGCTCCGCCTTTCTTACCGCCTTTCTTCTTGGCTGGGGCTCGTTTCTTACCACCGCCACCTTTCTTCTTGGCTGGGGCTCGTTTCTTACCACCGCCACCTTTCTTAGCTGCGGCGCTTCTCTTTCGTTTTCTTGCGGCTTTCTTGGCTGCTGCACTTCTCTTTGCTTTTGCAGCAGCGGCTCTTCTTTTACGAGTAGCTGCTGCTTTCTTTGCTGCAGCACTTCTCCTTGCTTTTGATATAGCCATACAACGTGCAAATTTTCTTCCGTGTTATATTGTACAAGTTATCTATTATTGCACAGTTAGTGTAATTTATTCAAGTTAATTTTTATAATTTGATCGAGAAAAATTTTCAATTAGCAAACATAAACACTTTGTGGTTTTGTTTAGCAGATCTATTTTTGCAAATTCATTTGGTGAATGCATTCTACAAAAAATATATGATGAGCCAATTGACACACATGGAGCGTGTAATACCTGTACAAATGCATGCATTGGTCCAGTTCCTGCGTTTGATACATTCAAAATATAATCACCAAAAATTTGTTTTGCACTATTACAAACAACGTCAACAATTTCTTCATTGATAGAAGTTCTTGCAGCAGATTCTGCATTTAAAACTTTGATCGATATGTCATTAAACCCATTTCTTTTTAAATGTAGTTTAAGTAATTTCACTTGTTTTTTTGGATCCATATTTGGTACTAAACGAAAGTCAATTTTCACTTTAGCGCTGGATGGTAAAACTGTCTTTGCACCATCTCCAGTATAACCTGATTCAATTCCTGCAATATTACAAGTTGGTCCTGCAACAAGTGCTTTCTTTGCTTCAAAAGCATTCTTATCTCCAACAAATTCCTTTATTCCATATTCCTTTTTGAAATCACTTACATCAAATGGCTCTTTTCTAATGATTTTCAAATCATTTTTTGATAAAGGTAAAATGTCATCATGCCAGCCGTCAATGAGTATTTTTCCATCACTGTTTCGAAAAGTTTTCAACACGTCAATTAATCGCCATGCTGGATTTTTGATAATTGTGGCAAAACTTGAGTGGGCATCTCTAACTGATTCTTTAGCAGCCAATTCAACGTATAGTAGCCCCTTCATTCCTAATCCAACAATTGGGCGATTTTTAGTATCCACATAACCAAATTCCCAAATTACTCCATCACATGAAAGTTTCTTTTTAAATTTTTTTAAATATCCATTAATATTTTCACTGCCATTTTCTTCTTCGCCTTCAATACAAAATTTAATGTTGCATGGTACATCTTTGTATTCTTTAACGTATGATTCTACAGCTTTTATTCGTGTGATTAATTCACCCTTATCGTCAGATGCTCCACGACCAAAAATTTTGTTTCCAATTATCTTTCCACTAAATGGTGGATCATTCCATTCTTCAAGTGGCTCAACTGGTTGTACGTCATAATGATTGTAAAACAATAGTGTTTTTGATGGATTAGACTTTGATTTTATTTCACCAAAAACTAGTGGTGCAGCAATTTTATTTAATCGAAGTATCTCTGAAGAAACTCCTGCTTTTTTCAACATTTTTGCCACCAAAACTGCACATTCTTCAATTCCTTCATTTTTTGCTGAAATACTTGGTTGCTTAATTAGAGTTTGAAGATCCTTTAGAAGATCATTCATATGTTTATCAATAAATATTACAGTTTTTTTGTATTTCATTATTTTATTCTGTCAAATCTTTTAGATACAATTGGTAATACATCAATCAAGTCACTTGCAATCATATGCATGCCAAATTGCTCTTGGATAATTTTTCCCGCTTGACCATTTAGAAACGCGGCAGATGCAGCTGCCTCTATTACATTTCTGTTTCGTGAAAGCATACTTGCGGTAATGCCTGATAACACATCGCCTGTTCCACCAACTGTCATTGCTGGAGTTTTTTTAGAATTAATTAACGTCTTAGATCCATCACTGATTATATCATCTGAGCCTTTGAGCATGATTGTGAGTGAATTTTTCTTGGCATATTTCTGTATTATTGAAATTCTTGTTTTTTTGTCATCTGGTATTTTTTCTCCAAATAATCTTTCAAATTCACCTGAATGTGGTGTCACTAGAATGTTTTTGCCTTTTATTATTGGTAAAACCTCTTTTCTTAGCGCACTTGCATCTAGGGATAATCTAACATCTCTTTCAATTAAGGACTTGATTAATAATTTCAATGCCTCTATATCTTGTACCGCCAAACCCATGCCTATAGCGGCAGAATCGATTCCGGCAGGAACCTGTCCTAGAAGTTTATTCACTGATCCACGTGTTAGTTTTGAGTCAGCCAAAGGAATTACAATAAGATCTGGTGACGCTGCTCTGGTTTCATGTACATTCACTTTTGGAACAGCGGTATAAACCAAATCTGCTCCTGTTCGTAATGCAGCAAGAGATGATAAAATTGGTGCACCGTGATACATGTAACTACCTCCAACAATCAAGATTTTTCCATTATCACCTTTTCTAGAATTTAGTTTACGTGGTGGAATGTATTTTTTGACCATAGTTGGAGTTAATGATTTACTTGACATCTTTTTTCACCTTCTTTTTAGTACTGACTTTATCAAAAAAGACTTTTCGTGCAATTGCAAGATATGTTGTATGACCGATTCCCCTATACGAATGTCTTGTTTTACCTTCACGCGCTTCAATATGGCGGAGTATATGCTCCGTGCATTCAATGTCAGAAAATTCATTGGCAACAAATGCTGAAGAGATCTTCTCAAGTTGATTCATTGTAGGACAGATTGCAACCACCACACCGCTTCCCTTAAGCATTTTTCTTGCTTGTGGCATCACAGTCCAAGGATCACCGAGATCAATTATAACCATATCAACATCGCTTACAGGCATTTTCCTTGCCACCTTAAGATCTTGCTTATGCATTGTCACATACTTTGACATTCCTGCCTTCTCTATGTTTTTTTTGGCAATTATCATGAATTTATCTTCAACATCAAATGTGTCAACATGCCCACGTGGATTAACAATACTTGCAACAAATGTAGTTAATGAACCGCTTCCAGTTCCGATCTCGACAATTTTTTGACCTGTTTTTAATCCTGTTCTTGCAGCAATATAACCAAAATCTTTGGGATAAACAATTTGTGTACCATGTTGCATCTTCATAACATAATCATGAATGCTTGGTTTTAACAAATAGACATACTTGTCTTTGTTAGTCACTAATCTAGAACCAAATTCTTTTCCAATTGCATCAACATGCTTAATGATTCCAATATGAGAATGAAACTGCTCTTTCCTCTTAATTTTTAGTAACCATTTTTTTGAATCATTGTAAAAAAATAATACATGATCACCTGATTTGATTTTTGGCATACTAAATTTTACTTCCTTTTCAGTTTATAATTTAATGGTTCTACTTACCACGCTGATTTCCCCATTTGATCACGTGCATGCGAGGTGAAAATCCTAAATTGTTTTTTTTGGACATAAAAAACACAGTCTTTTCTCGTACGTTCATTTCTTCTTTTGTTGATGCCTGAGTCATTAACAAAACATGGTCTTTCTTCAAATCATATTTTTCAATGAGAGTGCTTATCTCAATAAGATCACGTTCACTTTCTATTACATATTTGAAGTAACAATTTTTTTGCTTAGAAAAAAATGTGTAAGACTCGTTAACATCACATAATTCTAATGGGTTTCCAGAATTACTTGTCTTTGGAGAAACATTCCATTGATCCACCAAAGCAGAAAGCGCATTGTTTGGTAATATTGTGCCGTTGGTTTCTATTTCTACATAGAATTCTGGTTTTAGAAATGTTAGTAGCTCTGCTAAATCATCTTGCTGCATTAATGGTTCACCGCCAGTTATGACCAGATGTCTATTAGAGAATTGTTCTAATTCTCGTCGTATTTCTTCTATTGATATTTCTTTTACTTCCTTCGCATAATCAAAATTTTTCCAATCCCATGTGTATTTTGTATCACACCAAGTACACTTCAAATTACATTCCGCAGTACGTAGGAATACTGCGGGTTTTCCAGCATTTGTTCCTTCACCTTGGATTGACTCAAAAATCTCATTAATTTTCATAAATTATTAGATTTATTCAGTAGTTTATAATCACTTGTTATAGCATACTAGAAAATCATTTTAAGATCATCGTATAATTATAAGGGATGGGATTTTTTACAAAGACGAAATCAGAGAGTGCCACAAAATGTAGTAAGTGTGGTAGTGAACTATACGATTCAAACCGTCTAGAGCGTCATATGAAAATTGCACATGACAAAAAAAATGAAAAATGCAGAAACTGCGGAAAAGAATTTCGCGACCCCGAGGATTTACGAAGACACAAAAAAAAATGCAAGTAATCATTCAGTGACACAATTTTACTTTATTCCATGATGGAATTTTATCTTAGCGCGTCGCCGTCTTACCAATACATAATACTTGATTGATTCGTAAATTTGTTGCTCTGGAGTTAAACCATGCTCATTACTTTCTAGCAAAAAATCCATGTAGTCATCTTCATTGAATTTTATCGTGATTTTCCTCAAACTAGAAATACGTTCCTGAATAATATTAGATATTCAATATGATGATCGCTAACTATTAGTCAGCCACTGATTGACATAAAATATGAAAAAATGTGTTATTTGTGGTTGCAAAGATCATAAGTTAGTAGGATGCATTCGACATAAAACAAAAAAATGTAGTTGTTACAAAACAATCTAGTACTAAAAATAGATAGAAATTCTAATGGACAAATTGAAATCGTTTTTGCTTGTAATTTTTCTGTAAAGGACCAATTATAGGAATAGGATTGCCACAAAAATTACAATTATTATCTTCGTCAAGAAACCAACCCTTAATGTCAAAACCATATCGTTTGACTACAATATGGTTACATTCAGAACAGTACGTATGTTCCCAAGGATGACCTGGTACATTTCCAAGGTATACATACTTCAAACCAACATCTTTTGCAATTTTATAATGATTTTCAAGTGTCTTAATTGGAGTTGATTCATATTCCATCATTTTATAATCTGGATGAAAACGTAAAAAATGAATTGGCATTTCTGGTCCAAATTCGTCTAAGACAAACTTTGATAATTTTTTAGCATATAACAAATCATCGCCAACCTTCGGAACGATTAGATCAGTTATCTCAACATGAATGTTAGTCTTGTCACGAATTTCAATTAATGAATCAAAAATGGGTTGTGGATCTGGGACAGCGATAAATTTTTTTGTAAATTCAGGTTCGGCGCTCCCCTTAAAGTCAACTGTGATACAATCAAGAAACTTACCCATCATTGAAACTGTTTCAGGTGTGTCATAACCATTTGATACAAACACATTGAATAGACCTTTTTTGTGTGCTGCTATGCCGCAATCATGTGCAAATTCGATGAAAATTGATGGTTCGTTATATGTATATGCTATACCATGTGCGCCATACTGAACAGCAGTATTTGCAACATCGTCAGGTGTCATATCCACACCTTCAACTTTTCTACGTTGACTTATATCAGAATTTTGACAATACTTGCAAAGCCAATTACATCCAGTCGTTGCAATAGAATAGATTTTACTTCCTGGATGATAATGAATTACAGGTTTCTTTTCAATAGGATCAATATTTCCAGCAATTACCTTTCCATAAACATACAATTGTAATTTACCATTCTCATTTCCACGTATTCCACACAATCCAATCTGATCTTTCTTTATTTCACAGTATCTTGGACAAGCAGTACATTTTACTTTACTATTAGTAATTTTTTCATAAAGTATGGCTTCTTTCCCAACAATATTAGAAGTCGATTTTTGCATATGAAACTCCACTGATTCATGAGTTAAAAAATTTTGGTAAACTAAAGGATCTTTTCTAACAAATAAAATGGAAATTTGTTTCCAATATTATTAATTATAAGATCATCTCTCTCCGTTAGAATTCTAATTTTTGAATATTTTTTCGCTACTGCCAAATTTTGTGTGTATGAAATAATTTTGTATATATCATCAATCGTGCCAAAGACTATTGTTAGAATAATGGTATCATGAAAAGAATCTGACTCTGAAATTACTCCCAGACTTTGAATGATATCATCTTTTTTTAGGCACAAAATATTTCCTTGTGATTTCAAAATGTTGAAATTTGATTCAACAAGTGGAATCCATCTCCACGAGTCAACAAAGCGTATTCCTTTAAAATTATATAATTCACTAATATCAATTGATGCAAATTTTATTTTATTATTAGAATTTTTTTTAGACCCTAGAGAATAGTAATTCCATTGTGATATAATTTTATAATTTAATTTTTTGGCAAGGTTGAGAGAGGATAAATTTTCAGTTTCAATTATCATGTTTGCTTGTAAGATACCAGAGCCTTTAGCAATTTTTTCAAAGTGCTTAATTAGTTGTATCGCAATACCCTTTTTCCGATACTCTTCTTTTACTCGTATACCTTCTATCCAAAGCATCCTCTCACTCTCATATTTTACAGCATGACACATTGCAATCGCAGTTTTATTATCTTCATATACTACTAAACCGCCATCTTTTATCCATGAATTCCAAACTTCATGAATATAATCGCCCCACGAAAAGGTATCTCTACAAAAATTTAGTATGTCATCCTTGTACGATGAAATAGAATCTTGAATTATTGCCAAATATAACTAGAAGATTATTAGGAATAATTTAAGCGGTTCATCAGATATTGTAGAGTTATTTGCACCAAAGTAACACTGAATTAGAGCATTAAATCATATTACCTAAACACATGTACTTTGAAAATATATCAACTGATGATGGAGTAATTCTAGTAAAAACTGCAAGAAAAGCTGTCACTGAGTATCTTACTAATAACAAAAAAATTTCTAACGCCATATTTAATGAAAAATTTAATTTTAATGCAGGTGTTTTTGTGACAATAAATGATAAATCAGGATTGAGAGGTTGCATAGGATATCCACTTGCAATAAAAAAATTATCATATGCATTAATTGACGCAGCAATTTCTGCTTCAACAAACGATCCAAGATTTTCCCCAGTTAAGATGAATGATCTTGATGATTTAGTGTTTGAAGTGACTGTACTTAGTGATACAAAAGAAATATCGACAAATTCACCTAGTGAAATTTTAGATTCAATAAAAATTGGCCGTGATGGTTTAATAATCGAAAATGGGTTTAAGTCAGGTTTACTTTTACCACAAGTGCCAATTGAATACAACTGGAGTGAAGAACAGTTTTTGAATCACACATGCCACAAAGCCGGACTAACAAATGATTCATGGAAAGATATTGCGACAAAAATTTCAAAATTTCAAGGAATAATATTCAAAGAAATATTACCAAACGGCGAAATCATTCAAGAAAAGTTTCAATAGAGACAGCATTTTAGAAAGATTATGGGATTATTTGGAGGTTCAAAAGACCCAGAAGAACTAATCGACGGTGCAATGGCACTAATGCAGAGAAAGCAACCAAAAGCTGCAATATCACTTTTCAAAAAAGCATTAAAAAACGACCCAAAAAATGTTATAGCTCTATACAATCAAGGTCTTGCATTAAATCAACTGAAAAAATACCAGGATGCAATTTCATGTTTTGATAAGGTTATTGAAATTAATCCAAAAGATGCACCATCATACAACAACAGAGCCATTGCGATGGCAGAAACAGGAAATCCAGATGATGCAATGATGTATTACAATAAAGCAATCAAAGCTGATCCAAAGTATGCAGCGGCATACTATAACAAAGGCGTATTATTAGATCGTCAATTAAAACATAAAGAAGCATTAGACTGCTTAGAAGAAGCAATTGAGATTGAGCCAAAGAATTCAAACCCATTATTTTACAAAGGAATTGTGCTAGGAAAGATGAGAAAGCATGAACGTGCATTAAATTGCTTTGAAAATGTATACCGTTCTAATCGTAATCATCTGGATGCACTATTTCATACAGGAGTAGAACTTGCACAGTTAGACAGACACGAAAAAGCAATAGTGGTGTTTGATAAAGTTCTAACAAAATTTGGCAGAAACATAAATGTTGTTTATGCAAAAGCAAGAAGTAAAGCTGCTCTAAACGAAATAGAAGAGTCACTTAGTTTACTTAAAGAGGCTGCAAAACAATCAAAGATGATTAAAACATGGGCTCGTGAAGACGAAATTTTCGGACGGTTTATTGATGACTCGGAATTTGAAAGTATTATAAGATAATCAAAGTATTTTTTTTCTGACTGCGTCTATACGTAGAATTTTTATCTTCTTTTTAGGTCCAATTAATCTTGCTTCGTAAACTGGAACATAGACTTCAAGTATATCACAAAGTTGAATTTTTTCGTCTAAGGATTTTATTCCTTTATCAGTAGGTTTTTTGAGTTTTGAAATTAATTTGTTGACTGTTGCATCTATGGTAATTTCTGGTTTTTTGATATTATCATCATCAGCATTTTGAATTCTTCTTGGATATTTTTCAACAATTTTTTCTGTGTTTTTATATGATAAATCAATTTCTTTTCCATGATGATCAAATGCAATGTCATCTTCATTTTCAATTATTAGACGTTCTTGAAATTCTACTTTGATTTTATTTTTACGTGTTGGCTCTAATTTACTTAAAACACTCTTTTTTTGTGATACCGGATAGACTTTATCATCTATAATTAATTCACGGACATTTTTGTCAACATGTATAGTATGATTAGCGTCTCGAATAAAATCTGCTGTATATTTACCTGATAACAATAAACACGCCTCATAAAATAGCTTTAATGAATGAAGATGAATTTCACTTTTTTTTGGTTTTTTCAATAGAGTTTGAAATAATTTTACTTTTTTGTTATCAACCATCTCTTCAGCAACGTCTGAATCAATTTGTGGTTTCAAAGTAATTTTTCTTACTTTAGGATTAATTTTTGCCAATTTTATTACTTTTAGTAATTTGAATCGTTTTTAAATTCATCTAACGCATAAGACATATACCTAATTTTCAGGTAGTCAGTTCATGAATAAGGAAAATATATTTTCTAAAACCGGGATGAAAAGTAAAAAAGCTAAGGCAAACTACTTCACTGGTGTCATAAGTGCAAAAGATATATCAGCTGCAATCAAACCAGCAACTGAAAAAATTTACCATGTCACCTTCAAAAATGGATCAAGAACTAAATTACATTATCATGATGGAGGTCAAACACTAATTGTTACTAAAGGATGTGGAAGTTTAATTCTTTATCATAAATTTGGTAAAGCTAAAGAAAATTTTACAGTAAAAATCACAAAAAAAATTAGATTAAAAACTGGTGACTGTGTACATATTCCTGCAATGAAACTTCACACACATGGTTCTACTAATAAAAAAACTAATTTTTCACATGTTGCAATTAATTCATATCCTAGAAAAAATAAAGCGCCAAAAACAATCTGGTATGATTCAGATTTTAAACACAGTGTAACCAGAGTTTTGAAATGATTTCGAAAAAAATTGAAGGTTTAGATTCTTTTCGTGGCAATGAGGGTTCGGAGATCAAACCAATTTTTCATCCTGATAACACATTAAATGGAATACGATATAGTTTAGCACATTCAATAATTTCACCGGGAAAAAGTTCTAAACCACATAAAATGAAAAGTGCCGAAGTTTTTTTTATTCTAGACGGGGAAGGGATTATTCATGTTGATGAAGAAAGTGGAAAGGTTGAAAGAAACCAATCAATCTACATCCCACCGCTGTCAAAGCAGTATTTAGAAAACACTGGACATATTGATCTGAAGGTTTTGTGTATAGTTGATCCTGCTTGGAAGCAGGATGATGAAGTAGTTAGTTAGAATTCTTTTTATCATATAATACCAATCATGATGTAGTTGAATACATCACACGCACATCAGATATTATCAGTTAGTGGTAATGCATCATTTGATGAAGTCAAATATTCGTATAGAAAATTAGTGCTAGAATATCATCCTGACAAAAATAAAAACAATAATAATGATATTAAATTCAAAAATGCTACTGAGGCATATCATTATTTAAAAAATCAAAACAAGCATTCAAACGCAACTAGTTCATTTTCAAAAAAATCGCAAAATGGTGAAAAGAAAAATTCGAAAAGTAAATTTTACAAGAGAGCAGATTGGGGTTCCGGCGGAAAAAACAAGACTCCTGAAGAAGACTGGAGTAGATTCACTCAAGAATTTGAAGAAAATAAAGATTGGTGGAAGCAATACGAGAAAAAATTCTGGGAGGATTATGGATCTACTACAAAACAGAATAGACCGAAAGAGGAACCACAACGATTCAAGACTAAAACATCTCAGATTGATCTTGGGGTACAAGTTGACGAAAGCCTATGCATAGGATGCTGTAGCTGTGAAACTATTGCACCTAGTGTTTTTTCAGTTGGTGATAAAGAACAGATGAATCCAAAATCTCACGTCTATAACAGAAAAGGTGCAAGTAATTTGAAAATATTAAATGCCGCAGAGACATGTCCAACTAAAGCCATACGAGTGGATGACTTAGACGAGGGTAAAAGACTCTTCCCATACTAGTTAATTCGAAGTTTACTACATAACTCATCAATTTCAGACTCTGACAATTCTGGTTTTTGTAAAAACATAGAATGTATTGGACCTGCAGAATCGTCTTTGCTTCTTGGAATCAGATGCACGTGTACATGTGGTATCTCTTGGCCACTATCTTTGCCATTATGAACTGCCACCAGAGTTGCACCTGTCAAAGAGTCAACTTTGGAAATAAGACTATGGACCGTAGAGAACACTTCAGTGTTAATGTCAGGTGGTAAGTCTTGAAGTTTTTCATAATGATTTTTTGGAATTACCACAGCATGTCCTCTTGCCAATGGAAATGCATCTAGAAATCCTATACATGATTCTGTCTCAACAAGTATTTTTGTTGGAATTTCTTTTGATACTATTTTACAAAAAATACAGTCCATAATCACTCATCTGGCGAGACAATAGTTGCCCATGGTAGTCCATGCCCATACTTTATGACAACAATCGTTCCTTCTTTAAGATTACAGTTTTCAATCGTTTTTGGGATTCCGTCTAATGTATCAACATAACAATTACCATCAGCAGAGCTAAAAATTTCAACTTCCTCTATTACATCTTCACGAATAAAATTCCAAAATGGAAATACAAGTGTACCAAGAACTATTCCTGCAATGGCTGATGATCCTAAAAAAACTGTTGCATATTTCTGGCCGTCAGATAATTCCATGTTTTTTGATGAGAAATTTTACATTAATAGATTTTTACCACATACCGCCAGATTCTTGGAATCCTTGTTTGCCATCCATCTTTTTCTCTGGTACATTACCATGAGCTTTTTTCATGTGGCGTTCAAGTCTTTCTGGCTGATGTAATTCTAATCCACACTCTTTACATTTGGTTTCTGTTGATTTTCCTTTTTTTCCAAAAAGACCCATGTGATAGAACTTGTATGAGCTTATAAAACGGTTTTTCATACTATGCTTGTTGACAATTAAAAACATCACGGTTTTAGGTTCCGGTGTAATGGGACATGGTATAGCACAGGTATCTGCTACAGCAGGCTATAATGTTGTCCTACGAGACATCAAACAGGAATTTCTAGACAAGGCAATGGAGAAAATAAAATGGAGTCTAGATAAGCTTGTCACCAAAGAAAAAATATCAAAGGAAGAAGGCGATGCAATCTTTTCAAGAATTACTCCAATTGTAGATTTGAATGATGCAGTAAAAGACGCTGAAATGGTAATAGAAGTAGTTCCCGAAATAATGGATTTAAAAAAACAGGTTTATGCAGAGTTGGACAAGGCTGCAAAGCCAGAAGTAATCTTTGCGTCAAACACAAGCACACTGCCAATTACAGAGATTGCAAATACAACATCCCGTCCTGACAAATTTATTGGAATTCATTTTTTCAACCCACCACAACTAATGAAACTTGTCGAAGTAATTCCAGGTGAAAAAACATCACACGAAATAACTAATCTGACCCAAGAATTTGTAAAATCAGTAAACAAGCAAGCGGTGTTATGTAGAAAAGACGTTCCAGGATTTATCATAAACAGACTTTTCATTCCAATGGTCCATGAAGCATGCTATCTACAAGACAGAACTGGTGCTACGCTTGAAGAGATTGACTCGGCTGTAAAATTCAAACTTGGTTTTCCTATGGGAATTTTTGAGCTGGCAGACTTTACAGGCATGGATGTAATTCACAAGGCAACTGTTGAAATGCACCTGCGAGATAAAAAAGTAATCAATCCCCATAAAACAGTTGAAAAAATGTTTGATGAGAAGAAGCTTGGTCAGAAATCAGGAGAGGGATATTACAAATATTCTGATGACAAGTATGAAAGAGTGGAACTGTCCGAAGAGCTTGCACAAAAATGTAACCCAATCCAACTTGTTGCAAATGTTCTAAACAATGCAGCGTGGTTGATCACAAATGGTGCAAGTGATGTTGAAGAGATTGAAATGGCAGTAAGACTTGGTCTAGGTTTGAGAAAGCCATTGTTTGAAACAGCAAAGGAAATTGGAATTCAAAATATTGTAGACGAGTTAAACAAGCTTGCAGAAGTACATGGTGAATTTTACAAGCCAGATCCACTCTTAGAGTCTATGATTTAGTTTGTTGTAGTATGTAGTTAACAGCATCCTTTGGAGTCTCAAATCCCACAATTTTGACATTTTCTCTGTGATCAATAAATTGGTCAGAGTACTTGGTTGCCATTCCACCCGAGTTTTTGAGAGTTGCAATGGGTTTTTTGTACATGTAAGCTGCACATATCTCAGATAGTGTTCCCGAGCCACCACCTACAACTATAACGCCATCTGCGGAGAGTGCGTTAAGAAAGTCTCGTGACAGACCCATTCCAGATGGAACTACAATGTCACAAAATTCGTTTGCCATTGCAGAGTCATCTTGTGGAATAATACCAACAGTCAATCCGTTAGAATCTTTTGCTCCATGTGAAGCAGCCTTCATTACACCACCGAGCCCTCCGGTGATTAATACTGAGCCAGATTTTGCAACTTCCTTACCAGTTTCATATGCTATAGATTCCAGTTTGGGTGTACAGCCATTGTCGTTGTTGCCAATAACTAAAATCTGACGCATTTTTCCCATACATGACAGATAATTTTAGACCAATATAGTTTTTCAAAATAAAGTAAGAGTTATTAAAAAAGAAAAACTAGTTTATGTATGGAAAAACGTTCAATGCCAGTTTGTTTCACTAACGATCAATACAAAATGATCGAAAAGTACGCACAGAAAAATGGCATGCTAAATGCCAGCCAAGCATTAGAAGACCTTCTTAAGGAAGTTTAATAGCTAAAATATTCTTACTTGGTCTTGTTTTTTTAATATTATTTTCATAATTTAATTAGATCTAGATTTTACAACATTTATGGGCTTGTTCAATAAGGAACCTGCAATTTGTACAATATGTAAAAAACCGACAAAACACAAACATAAACCAAAAAAAGAATGGTATATTGAGGCGCCACTATGTGCTAACTGTTACATGGACAAGATGCAGGATGAGTATGATGCAAATATTAAATCAAAGTGTGTGACATGCAGTACGCAGAAAAAAGTTACAGATTTGTGGGAACCACGTTGGCAATGGGACATGCAGGGTTTGTTATGTAAAACATGTTTTGATAAAAAAGAAACTGATTTTGATAAAAAGAAGGAATTCTGCATTATGTGTGGTGCAAAATTAAGTTTTTTTAGATACACACCAAAAAATCATTGGAAAATAGATGGTAAATTATGTAGAAAGTGTTGGGATACACAAAAAGCAGAGAATGGATGATGATTTTTTCTAAAAAATTTTCTTGTGAACATTGTGATAAAAAATTTAAGAAGCATGAAGAATTAATGGGTCATCTACAAGTTACACATTACAAGGATTTACCATATGACTGCAAAGAGTGTAACCAAAATTTTTCGAATATGGAAGACATGAGGACTCATTTACAGAGATTTCACAGTTACAAAAAAGACAGAGACTAGATTGCTTTTACTGTCTTTACCAAACCTGATCTCTCTTTTGTGAATACACGAAATCCACATATACATTTGATTTCAGGTAATCTATTCAATTCTGCAAGCATACTGTGATTTCCACATCTTAAACACCTGTAAACAACATCAAATTTTTCTTCAGAAATTTCCTCAGATTGCTGTGTAAAATTTTCTTCTGCCATACTATTTCAATGATAATTCAATATATACATCATCTGGAATTTTTAATCGCATTAATTGTCGAATTGCCTTATCATCAGCATTTAGATCAATTATGCGTCTATGCATCCGCATTTCCCATTTATCATACGTCTCTGTTCCATTTCCACATGGTGATTTTCGTGTGACTATGTTAAGGCGCTTAACTGGTAATGGAGTTGGACCTTTAACTTTTACACCTGTTTTTTTACCTATACCCATAATTTCATCACATACATCTCCTAGTTTTGGAAGACTAATACTAGTGAGTTTAATGCGAGCTTTTTGAGCCATAATGACTCGCTCTATGGTGTATGTTCTTCGGTAATCTCTTTAACGACACCGGCAGCGATTGTTGCGCCCATATCTCTTAGTGCAAATCGTCCCATCTCTGGGAATTCTTGGAATGTTTCAATTGGTGTTGGTCTTACTGGTCTAATCTTAACAATTGCAGAGTCACCAACTTTAAGGAATTTTGGACTCTCTTCATCTGTTGCTCCAGTTGCAGGATTAATTTTTGAAACAAATTCAGTTATTGTTGCTGCAACTTGTGCAGTGTGTGCATGCATAACAGGTGTATAACCTGGAGCAATTGCAGTTGGATGATGAATGACTATAATTTGTGCCTTGAATTCTTTAGCGACTTTTGGTGGATTAGCTGGATCACCTAAAACATCTCCACGCTTGATGTCTTTCTTTTCAATGCCTCTAAGATTAAAACCAATATTGTCACCGGCTTCGGCTTTTGGCATTTCAGTATGATGTGTTTCGATGGATTTGATTTCCCCTGCTGCGCCAGAAGGCATTACAACAATTTTATCACCAGGTTTCATTACACCAGTTTCAACACGTCCAACTGGAACTGTACCAACTCCAGTTATTGAATAAACATCTTGAATTGGAACACGAAGTGGCTTACCAATTGGTTTTTCAGGTGCTGTAAAGTCATCAAATGCTTCTAACAGTGTCTTGCCTTTGTACCATGGCATATTTTCAGATTTTTTAACTAAATTTTCTCCAGTCCATCCAGAAACTGGAATGAATGGAACGTTTTCTAATTTATAACCAACAGATTTTACTAACTGTTCTCCTTTTGCTTTTGCTGCATTATATGCATCTTCAGAGAATTTACTATCATCCATTTTGTTAATGGCGACAATGAGCTGACCAACTCCAAGAGTCTTTAGTAAGAATGCGTGTTCTCTAGCCTGACCACCAGGTGCAATTGCAGTATCAGTTTCACCTTCTTTTGCAGAAAGTACAAGGACTGCAGCATCTGCTTCAGATGCACCAGTAATCATATTTTTGATAAAGTCCCTGTGACCAGGAGCATCAATTAATGTAAAGAAGTATTTTTGACTTTCAAATTTCTGAAAAGCAAGATCGATTGTGATTCCTCTCTCCCTCTCGTCTTTGATATTATCCATTACCCAAGCGTACTTGAAAGTATCACCTTTTCCAGTTTTTTCAGATTCTTCGGCATGTTGAGCAATTGCTCTTTCATCAACTACACCTAGATCCATCAAAAAGTGACCCATTGTAGTGGATTTGCCATTATCAATGTGTCCTGTGATAATCATGTTCAGGTGTGCTTTATCTGCCATTGAGATTTCCTATGAGATGGGCTTTATTAGGATTTTGATTTTTTTGAAATTTTTATTGTTTTTTTTCAAATTCTTAGATCACAAGCAATTCCTGATTTAGACATAATACTATAAATCAAAGATGACAAAAGACAAATTATGAAAATTACCGTTTCTGTGATCAAAGCTGACGTTGGAGGTATAGGCGGTCACACAAAACCAAGTAATGGACTTTTAGAAGCGGTAAGGCATACTGTAAAAAAGTCTGCCGATCTTTTATTGGATTATTACATTGGTTACTGTGGTGATGATGTACATATCGTCATGAGTCATACAAAAGGAACAGATAATGAACAAATTCACAAACTTGCATGGGATGCATTTGAGGCGGGTACTCAGGTTGCAAAAGAAGAGGGTCTCTATGGTGCTGGTCAGGATCTACTAAAGGACTCTTTTTCAGGAAATGTTAAAGGAATGGGTCCAGGAGTTGCAGAATTAGAATTTGAAGAGCGACCAAATGAGGCATTTACAGTGTTTGCAGCAGATAAAACAGAGCCTGGTGCATTCAACTACCCAATGTATAGATTATTTGTCGATGCGTTAAGCAACACAGGTCTAATTGTAAACAAATCTCTTGCTAAGGGTGTGATCTTTTATGTAATGGATGTAGAAAAGGCATCGATTGCAAAATTATCATTATGGGAAGACAAACCAACGTTAGAAGCGGCATTAATGTATCCAGGTAGATATGTAATTTCATCTGTCACAACAAAAGATGGTGAACCGATAATGGATGCATCAACTGATCGACTTCATAACATAGCAGGTACATATGTAGGAAAAGATGATCCCGTTTGCCTGATAAGAACTCAGAAAATGTTTCCAGCTACTGAAGAAGCTGGAAGTGTATTTAATTTTCCACATTTTGTTGCAGGCAACACTCGAGGAAGTCATAATATGCCATTAATGCCTGTCAAACTAAATTCTGCAGCAACAATTAATTTTTGTATCCCAATTGTTGAATCACTCGTGTTTAGCATGCATAACGGTAAATTCACAGGTCCTTTTGATGGATTTTCAACTCCAGATTGGGATTATGTTAGAGAGTTAGCAACAAAAAAAGCATTAGATATGAGACGGCAAGGTTTCGTACATCCAGCAACACTAGTACCAGATGAATTAGAATATGCAGAAGGATACAAAGCTAGGATGGAAGTGTTAAAAAGCAAAATGAAGGCAATGGATTCAGATGCAAAGTCTAATGATCGAAAAGAAAATTATGAAGATCCTGACTAAAATTTCCTTATACAAAAAAGATTAAATCAAATGCTTATCTAGACTATATCGACTTTGAAAAACATTTTTTCCATTTTTGGTAAATTGACCATTACGGGTGTGGCAATTGCAGCATTCTCACATTTCATGATAGATTTGTTTGGTGTTAGTATCCCAAATCTCTTTTGGCCAGTGTTTAAGGATATTGGTGCATGGATGATACTAGGAATTGCATTTATCTTTGCAATAGCATGGTTCCTTAAAGCTAGACCTCATAGAAAACCAAAGAATTATTCTATTGCTTGTTTTGATGTTTATGGAAATGAAACTGTAATGCCAGGTATTCGTACTGAATTTAAAAATCATGACGTGGCATGGAGTTTTATGAAACAATATAAAGAAAGTTACCCACTAAGCAATTTTGCACTAGTCTCTGAGTTAAAAGAAAACGAGAAAAAAGTCATTTTCCGATATATTTAGGGCAAAACGTATTCAAACTCTAACACGTTTCAATAATTATCATGAAATTTGCTGAAATTGCAGAGTTTTTTAACAGAATGGAAATGACTACGAAACGTCTCGAGCTTACTGAAATTTTAGTTGAATTATTAAAAAGTACTCCCGTTGAAGTGATTTCCAAAATCGTATATCTTCTACAAGGAAAACTAAGACCGAATTTTGAAGGCATTGAATTAGGAATCGCAGAAAAACTTGCAATGAAATCAATTGCAAAATCAGCTGGAATATCAATTAAAAAAATTGAGGATGACTACAAAACTAATGGTGATCTTGGAAAAACTGCCGCTAATATACTAAAGCAAAAAACACAAACTACATTTTCTGCTGAAAACATTACATTAGAACGAGTCTATGACACCTTACTCAAAATTGCAAATCTTGAAGGAAGGGGTTCACAGGATATGAAAATTAAATACATTTCTAGTTTGTTGAATGATGCGACAGCAAATGAAGCAAAATTCATCTTGAAGATTCTTCTTGGAACTCTTCGTCTAGGTATAGCGGAGAATACATTGATGAATGCACTTGCAATTGCATATACAGGAGAAAAAAATAATCGTGAACAAATCGAGAATGCATATAATGTTTCAAGTGATCTTGGTCATGTATCTGAGGTTATTGCAGCCAGGGGGATTGATGGAATATTACAATTTGAGATGTCAGTATTTAATCCAGTTAGACCAATGCTTGCTGACAGAGTAAAGAGTGAAGAAGATGCAATTAATAAATTTCAAGGTGAGTTTGCTGCAGAATACAAGTTAGATGGAGAGCGTGCACAGATACATAAAAAAGGAAATGAGATAATTATTTTTTCCAGAAGTTTAGAGCAAATTACACAATACTATCCTGACATTGTAGAAAAAATTCCTAAAATTCTGATTTGTGACGATTGTATTTTAGAGGCAGAGGTTGTAGCTATAAATGAAAGCACAGGTGACTTTTTACCTTTCCAAGAATTAATGCATCGACGCAGAAAATACAAGATTGAACAAGCAGTTTCTGATTATCCAATTTCAGTGAATTTTTTTGATGTTCTCTATTTTGATAGAAAAAAAACAATTGACTTACCATATTTGGAAAGGCGTGAAATTCTATTGAAGATTATAAAAGAATCTAAATTTGCAAAAGTAATTCCTATGTCAATAGTCAAAAATGAAAGTGATGTTTTAGAAGTTCTAGAAAATTCAATAAATTCTGGATGTGAGGGATTAATGCTGAAAATGCTTCATTCTCCATACAAAGCAGGAATGCGTGGTAGTAACTGGTTAAAGATTAAACGAGAATACCAAAATGAGTTAGGTGATAGTTTGGATCTAATCGTTATTGGAGCATTTTTTGGCAAGGGTAGACGGACTGGACGATATGGTACTCTTTTACTCGCTACATATAACGATGAAAATGATACTTTTCCAAGTATTTGTAAAGTTGGCACAGGATTTACAGATGAAAGTCTTGATCAATTGTATCAGATACTTTCGCCAAACGTGACAATAAAGAAAAACTCACGAATTGAGAGTGACATGGAAGCAGATGTTTGGTTTGAACCAAATCTGGTTATTGAAATTGTTGCGTCAGAAATTACTTTGAGTCCAATACACAAAACTGGATTTAATACTCTTAGAAAAGATAGTGGACTGGCATTAAGATTTCCAAAGTTTACTGGTAAAGTAAGATCCGAAAAACATGTTGAGGATGCATCCACAGATGATGAAGTCATTGCTCTATACAAAAGTCAAAAAAAGAGTGTTTAGTTAATTTAGCCACGAATTTTTAAGCAAGCATTAATTAACAGTCCCATAATAACAAAAAACTCGTTATGTATAGTGGGGAGTTAGAAGTTCAGGCAAAAAGAAAAGCTATTGCAGTCTTACAAGATGAAATTAATAGAATACTAAACGCTGCTAGAAGTCTTTCTATTCTTCCGGAAGTTATTGTAAAGAAAGACAAAAACGAAATTAAAGATACACTAGAACAAATAGCCTCTTTAGAGGAAGAGGTTGAAACTCTTAGACGAAAAATCACTCGTGATGTTGGTGATGTTGGTGGATTAATTTTGAATCGTGAAAATTTACTGAATACATCTTATACAATGGACGAAATTGCTGGATATATTACTGGCATTGCATTCAAGCTGTCAAACATTAAACCTGCCACACTAAAAAGTTCAAAACTTGATAAAGATTTAACTGAACTAATTGAACTGGTTGTAGATGAAATATACAAATTAAATGAGATAATTCGAAGCCTTAATACTGATTCTGCAAAAGCTATTGAATTAGCGCAAGACACTCAAAAAATTGAACGTGAAATTGATATCAAATATAGAAAAATGGTACTAAAATCACTTGATATTTCATCAACAAAAGAAATGTTATTGATGAAAGACACAATTGAGGGAATTGAAGAGATGGCAGATAAATGTCAAGAAGTTTCCGATTCATTCATACTTTTAGCATTGAGTTTGTAATTGAAAACTGAATTAATTGAAAATAGATTAATAATTTGGAATTTATCAGATTCAAAGAAATTATTTACTAATGGTTATTATGGAAAACCAATCGGTATTTCTAAACCAACGCCTGATGAGATTGATGCACCACTAATTCTAGATCTAATTGAAGGGTATTACCTGATGTTGAAATCAAAAATTCAAATTTTTAAAAATAAAAAAAGAATTACAACTAATAAGATGTTAGAAATCTGTAATGAACAACATCATAATTTTGATAAAAAATTTCAGGTTTATAATGATTTTAGAGAAAAAGGTTACATCATAAATCCAGGATTAAAGTTTGGTTGTGATTTTGCAGTGTATCAAAAAGGTCCTGGTATTGATCACGCGCCATTTCTAGTACAAGTGTATAACAGAAATGAAAATATCTCATCAACAGATGTTGTGTTAAGCGGTAGATTAGCAGCAAGTGTAAAAAAACAATTCATCTTGGCAATTCCTTATGGAAACAAAAAAGTTGATTATATTGCACTAGAAAGATTCAAAGTTTAAAGATTTTTTACATGACCTGCAATTTTATCGTAAATTTCAAACTGCTCTTTCGTTACACCAAACTCAAAACTATTTTTCCATTTTCCATAAATTCTCACTCCATGACCTGTTGGCTCAATACTGATTGTTGCGTCATCAGGTGACTGTTGGATTAATAACTCCTTTAATGATGAATCTGAATTCAATACATCTGCAATTTTTCCACCATTCCATTTAACATCGATGACCTTTTTTGAACCAAAATGACCTGCAGTTGATTGTGTAACTCTTGCTGAGTAACTAAGTACATCATCTACTTTTTTCCGTACAATAAAATGAGCCTGAAATCTATCTTGTGCTCCCCATGGAAGTGGATCTGGATCTTGCATTTCTAGCCCTTCTGAATTATCTGAATAACGTCAATATTTTTTCCCTTCACTTCAAGACAGCCTTTGTTAGTGACCATTCTTGTTGTCTGCGAAAAAACTCTACTATAGTAATCATCATTCTCCATTTCATCAGTGGCAATTTCTATTGGAGATGAAGAAATGCCGATCTTCTCTAATTTTTCTGAATATTCTTCTGGTATTGATTTAATCACAAATGTTTCTGATTCAGTATCATGCATGGGGTTTGTTCTAAAAAGCCCTCAAATAAAGATTAATTTCGTTGGTAACCAATTAATATTACAATTCAATTAGAAATTACCTATGCTACAATTTCAAGATAAAGTTGCCCTTATCACAGGAAGTGGTACTGGAATTGGAATGACGGTTGCAAAGAAATTTGTTGAAAATGGAGCAAGTGTAATAATCTTAGGAAGACGAAAGGAGCCATTAGAAAGCACTTCAAAAATGCTTCAAGAGATAATTAATGAAAAACAGACGAATGGATTTGTAAAGATTTTCTCAGGTGTAGATGTGAGTGATGAAAAAGCAATTACTGAAATGTTTGGTTCGTTACAAAGTGAAAATATCAATGTCGATGTTGTTGTAAATAATGCTGGTGTCTCAGGTCCTGTCACATGTTTTGCACATGCACCATTAGATGATTTTAGAAGTACGGTAGACATTCACCTAACTGGTACATTTTGGACATCTGTACAAGCACTAAAAGTTATGAAGGAAGGTGGAAAAATTATTACAATTTCTACATTCTTTGCAGAAGAAAGGCCACTTGAACAGAGACCGTATAGATTCAGAGGTCCATATACAGCATCACAAGGTGCAAAGAATAGACTTGTTGAAGCGATGTCATGGGAGCTTACAGAAAAGGGAATCGTCTCGATTGGTACTAACCCTGGCCCTGTTCATTCAGATAGAATTTACAAGACAGTTTATCCAAAAGCTGCATCTGAGTTTCTTAGAGTAAGTGGATTTGAAGAACTCTCACCAAGTGAAGTTGAAGCTGCAAACAAAGAGATTGTAGGCTTGTTAGGTGAAGATGATCAAACTATCAAAGATGGAATAAAATCTGCTGCAGAAAAGCTAGATAAACCAGAAACTACACTTACTGATCTACTAAATAAAGTTCAATACATCGCTGAAAAGATCCAAAAAAACACTTCAACAATGATTCCAGATCAACAATTTTTATCACAAGACCAAGTTGCAACAACAGTTCTAACTCTTGCTGGTGATGAACA
>CESL01058566.1_pt1 | contig 39757 bp, 37 predicted proteins | sample 531221 | NCBI WGS metagenome assembly CESL01 (sample SAMEA2622197, study PRJEB7988) | marine metagenome | biome: marine biome (ENVO:00000447); feature: mesopelagic zone (ENVO:00000213) & marine oxygen minimum zone (ENVO:01000065); material: "saline water (ENVO:00002010), including plankton...
TCTTCTAAGGCTTTATCAATTCCAAAATCTTTTGCGATTTGACTCATATCCTGTTTTTGTGTGGTTTGCTGTTTTACGACTTAATCTTCGGCTGCCACAAAACGCGGATCTACAGGCATCACCTCTCCGCAATTGTCACAAGTTCTTAAGTCTTTACTTGCGTAGAAATGTTTAAAATGTTTTAAAAAATCTACTTCGATATCTTCTAAAGGAAAATAAACCTCATGCAATTTATGATTGCAGTGATCACAAAACCAAAGCAAACCATCTTCACCCGGCAAATCCACGCGTTTACGTTCTACAACCAACCCCAAAGAGTTTTCATACCTAACAGGAGAATGCGGTACTTTGGCCGGATTCAGATACATATCTCCAGGGCCTAATTTCATGGTTTTCCTCACCCCTTCATCCTGAATATGAACTTCGATATTTCCTTCTAGCTGATAAAATAATTCTTCGGTCTCATTATAATGATAATCCTTTCTCGCATTCGGCCCGGCAACGATCATCACGATAAAATCACCAGCTTCTCTATATAAATTACGATTTCCTACCGGTGGTTTTAATGTATCCCGGTTTTCTTCGATCCATTTATTTAAATTGAAAGGTTGAGCTACAGCCATAATATCATTTTTGCTTCTAAAATTACGCAATATGAACAAAAGAACCCCAAAAATCGATAAATATCTGGGCATTCCTGTGTACTAAACTATCTTTCATTTTACGTCTTTTTGTAAATTTTTATATACGACCAAAATCACTTCCCTTTACATTCTCCGTAATCTGTACGCTTTTTTACTATTATTCCTATCCTGATTTATTAAGCAATTCAATTAATTTATATAAATTCAGACCTTCTAAATTAATTTTTGATGAAAAATCTACTTCTTCTACTTAGCATTTTTGTTTTTATAGCCTGCGGTAACACTTCAGAAAAAGAAACCACTCCTGCTTTTACTTCAGAAGCGAAACCACAGGACGATATTCCTAATTTTGGGATTGTAATCCACGGGGGCGCCGGAACGATATTAAAAGAAAATATGAGTGATTCTCTGGAAAAGGCCTATAAAACCAAACTGGAAGAAGCTATACGTACCGGGCACGAAATTTTAGCAAATGGCGGTACCGCAATCCAGGCAGTGCAGCGGACCATAAATGTGATGGAAGACTCTCCACTATTTAATTCGGCCAAAGGAGCGGTTTTTGCCAACGACGAAACCAATCAACTGGATGCCTCGATTATGGACGGTAAAACCTTAAATGCAGGGGCAGTGGCCGGAGTCACTAATATAAAAAATCCTATCAATCTAGCTTATGAGGTGATGGAAAATTCAGAGCATGTGCTACTTGCAGGAAAAGGTGCTGAAGAATTTGCCACACAACGCGGATTGGAAATTGTAGATCCGAGTTATTTTTATACCGAAAATCGTTTTAAAAGTTTACAAAAAGTAAAAGAACGTGAAAGGGAAAAATCAGGAAATAAAACGGCTGCCAATTACGACAGTTTTATAAAAGATTCGAAATTTGGAACAGTTGGATGTGCGGCTTTAGATAAAAATGGCAATTTAGCCGCAGGAACTTCTACAGGCGGGATGACCAACAAAAGATGGAACAGGATTGGCGATTCTCCTATAATTGGCGCGGGCACTTATGCCAATAATGCCACTTGCGCGGTATCTTCAACAGGATGGGGTGAATTTTTTATTCGAGGAGTAGTAGCTTATGATATTTCGGCATTAATGGAATACAAAGGACTAAGTCTGCAAGAAGCTGCCGCCGAAGTTATACAGAAAAAAATACCTAAAATGGGGGGTGATGGTGGTATTATTGCAATAGATCATGAAGGCAATGTAGCAATGGAGTTTAATACCGCGGGCATGTATCGCGCTACTATGAATAAAAAGGCTGAGCTACAAATTGGAATTTATGAAAAATAATTTCAGCTAAAACATACCTTATAAAATTGCTATTCTTAAAATGCTTTTTTGAGTCCTAAAAATTGTTCACCTTTACTAGATGTTTTAAGACATATCAAGAGATTTATAATAGCCTACCCCTTACCAAATGAGAGTATTTTCTTTTTTATTATTTTTCTGCATTCTGCACTCCACGTATTCGCAACGTCTTTCTAAGGAGACCTTAACTGACAGCCTTAAACGTTTGCCTTCTTTTACGATTCATAAAGACAACTATTTTATTACCGGTGTCCCTACCCACACTGGAATTAACAAACAAACGGCCGATGCTAAATACCAGGTAAGTTTTAAGCAATTACTCTTCAGAAAAAAAGTTCCTCAAGATTCTTACTTATTTTTGAAATATACCCAAAAAGCCTTTTGGAATATTTATGAATTTTCCAGTCCCTTTGAAGAAATTAATTTTAACCCTGGGATCGCCTATTCAAAATATTTCTATGATAAACGGAACAATGTTAACGCACTTGCTACATTATCTTTAGAACACGAATCTAACGGTCGGGATAGCATATTTTCCCGTAGCTGGAACTTTGTTGCTTTGGAATATCACCGTACACTTTCCAAAAAACTTGTTGCAGGAGTAAAAGCCTGGCTTCCGTTTTACTATAAAGAAAGTAACCCAGATTTAATGGATTATTCAGGATACGCTCAGTTAAATTTTGATTATGAATTTATACCGAATAAACTATATGCCCAACTGATGCTCCAAAAAGGCACTTCCTGGGATTGGAAAGGTGCTGCAAGACCCCGAATTTTATACAATCCATTTAATAGTGTAAACCAGTTTATAATGCTTGAATGGTTTACAGGTTACGATGAAAACCTCATTGAGTATAATCAATATCGAAGTATGATTAGAATTGGTTTTTTACTGAAAAGCAATCAGCTAGATTTTTTACGAGCAAAATAATTAACTTTTTTTTTAAGTTTATTTAGTTCGGTATTTTCCGAACCAATCATACCTTTGCGTCCTTAAATTGAGAATTTATGGATTGCTGCTCAGAAGAAAAAAGGAAATTGATTGAGGAAATAGGAGTACGCTTTGAACAAGTTCATCAACTTGCGCCGCTAGCCGCGAGGATCTACGCTATAATGATTCTTTCGCCAAAAGACGGACATACTTTCGATGAAATTTTAAATATTACCCTAGCCAGTAAGAGTTCAGTTTCAACACATCTTAATCACCTTTTACAGCTTAAGAAGGTAGAATACTTCACAAAAACAGGTGATCGTAAAAGATATTTCAGAGCGAGTACCTACTATTTAAAAAACACGCTGGAAGAATATCACGCAAGTGTTAGTGAAGAACTTCGGTTAATCGATAAGATTATAGAATTTAATAAGAATAATAATAATCAAAAATTCCAAAGTACCGGCCAAATTGCCCTGCTTTTTAGAGAATATTTATCGTCTCAAAGAAATAATATTGAGAACGTGATCAACAAAATGTCTAAAATAGAAATCTAATAATCCTTACCCCTAATTTTTTAATAATGAGAACAATTAAAGCTTATATTGGTCTTGCCGCAGGAGTGCTTATGCTCATTTCTTGCGGGGATGATAAATCTAACCAGCAACAGGCACAGGCCCAACAACAGGTGATGCCATACCCTGTAATAACCATTACCAATAAAACAGTAACAGGATATAATTCCTACCCAACAAGAATTGAAGGTATTGTAAACAGTAATGTACGGGCAAAAGTACAGGGATATATTCAACAGGTACTGGTAGACGAAGGTGCTAAAGTTCGAAAAGGACAAGCACTATTTAAACTGGAAACCCAATCACTTACACAGGATGCTAACGCCGCAAAAGCAAGCGTAAATGCTGCCCAGGTAGAAGTAGATCGCCTGGCTCCGTTAGTAAAAAAAGATATTATTGGGGAAACTCAATTAGAAACTGCAAAAGCCAAATTAGAGCAAGCCAAAAGCCAGTACGAAAGTATTACCGCTAATATTGGCTATGCAACGGTTAAAAGTCCAGTAGATGGTTATGTAGGCTCTATTCGATTACGACAAGGGACACTTGTAGGTCCTAATGATACTACACCACTTACTACGGTTTCAGACACAGAGCAGGTGTATGCTTACTTTTCGATGAACGAATCGGATTATCTAAACTTTCTTCAATCTACTGAAGGTGATACGCGACAGGAAAAAGTAGACAATTTTCCGGAAGTATCTCTGGTTTTAACAAACGGAGCGACTTACGATCAGAAGGGAAAGATCCAGACCGTAACCGGGCAGGTAGATCAAAATACAGGAACGATAAGCTTTAGAGCGATTTTTGACAATCCAAATCAGCTAATTACCAATGGTAATAGTGGTACGATTAAAATTCCTGTTACTTATCAGGATGCTACAGTAATTCCACAAAATTCAACCTTTGAACAACAAGGAAAAATTTTAGCTTATAGAGTGGCAGACAGCAATAAAGTAGCGTCTACTGCAATAACTACCAAAGCAGCCGTTGGTAACTTATATGTAGTTGAATCTGGAGTAAAGAAAGGAGATAAAATTGTTGCAAAAGGTGCCGGCAAGTTAAGACCCGGAGCTCAGATAAAGCCACAAGAAGTTCCTTTTGACAGTATTGCAAAACCAGTTGATCAATTATTTCAATAATCCTAAGATAACAAAAAAATGCTTAAAACATTTATAGAAAGGCCCGTCCTCTCTACAGTGATATCTATTATCATTGTTATTTTAGGGGTTCTTGGGCTTAGCAATTTACCCGTAGAGCAATATCCTGATATTGCTCCGCCAACAGTACAGGTAACCGCAAACTATACCGGTGCGAGTGCTGAAACGATTTTGGAGAGTGTTATTATTCCTATCGAAGAACAAATTAACGGGGTTGAAGGGATGACCTATATAACCTCTACAGCGACTAATAACGGTACTGCGGAAATTACGGTTTATTTTGACCAGAATACCGATCCGGATATCGATGCGGTTAACGTACAAAACAGGGTAGCATTGGCTAGTCCATTACTACCGCAGGAGGTAACACAGGCAGGGGTTGTAACTCAAAAGAGACAAACAAGTGCCTTGATGTTCTTATCCTTTTATTCTGAAAACCCGGATTATGATGCAACCTTCCTAAACAACTATTTAAATATTAATGTTGTACCGGAATTCAAAAGGGTAAACGGGGTTGGAGATGTTAATGTATTCTCCCGCCAGGATTATGCCATGAGAATCTGGTTAGATCCAAACAAACTTGCTAATTATAATCTTGTTCCGTCAGATGTTACCGCAGCGCTTAATGAACAAAGTTTAGAAGCCGCCGCAGGTACACTGGGACAAAACAATGGAGAAACTTTCTCTTATACAATTAAATATCCTGGACGATATAAAGAAGAAGGACAGTACGAGGATATTATTATAAAAGCACTTGGAAATGGTGAATTTTTAAGGCTAAAAGATGTTGCAGATATTCAACTTGATGCCCAGAATTATCAGGTAAATTCAAATACTTTAGGGCATCCCAGTGTGAGTATGGCGGTTTACCAGACCAAAGGTTCCAATGCTCAGGAAATTATCGAGAATATTAAGTCCAGATTGGATGAACTTAAGAAGGATTTCCCAGAAGGAATAGATGTTTTTATTCCTTTTGACACCAACGAATTCTTAAATGCATCTATAGATAAAGTGGTACATACACTTTTCGAAGCGTTTATTCTGGTATTTGTGGTAGTATTTATTTTCCTTCAGGATTTTAGATCTACACTTATCCCGGCGATAGCAGTACCGGTATCCATCATAGGGACCTTCTTTTTCCTTAACCTTTTTGGCTATTCTATTAACCTTCTAACCCTGTTCGCATTAGTACTCGCCATTGGTATTGTAGTTGATGATGCTATCGTAGTAGTTGAAGCGGTACATGCCAAAATTGATGAAGGAGCTAAAGATGCACAAAAAGCAACCCTGGATGCCATGCACGAGATTTCTGGTGCTATTGTATCGATTACTCTGGTAATGGCAGCGGTTTTTATTCCAGTAACTTTTATTACTGGGCCTACCGGTGTTTTTTACGAACAATTTGGTATAACCCTTATCGTTTCCATCTTTATTTCAGCAGTAAACGCATTAACCTTAAGTCCGGCTCTTTGTGCGCTATTCTTAAAGCCACATGACGAACATGAGGATCATAAAAAGAAGAATTTCTTACAACGTTTTTATGCTGCATTTAACCGTGGGTTTAATGCGACGATTCATCGTTACGGAAAATCACTTCATTTCTTATACAAGAATAAGTGGATTACGGCAGTAATTTTAATTCTATCTGCTGTGGGTATCTGGTGGACTTCCACTACTACTCCAACAGGTTTCGTTCCTAATGAAGATAGAGGGATCGTATTTGCCAATGTTGAATTGCCTGCTGGATCTTCTCTAGATAAAACTCACGAAATTACAAGTGAACTTTATAACAAAGTAAAAGATCTTCCTGGAGTAGAAGGACTTAACATGGTAGACGGATTTAGTTTATTAAACGGACAGGGTAGTAACTACGCCCTTGGGTTTATCAAACTTAATAACTGGAGTCAAAGAGAAGAAGATTCACTTTCCGCAGAAGCAATCACCGGTAAACTATTTGGAGTGGCTTCTACTATTCCAGACGCAAATATTATTTTCTTTGCGCCACCGAGTATTCCAGGATTTAGTGCATCATCTGGTGTAGAAGTAAACCTTCTGGATCGATCTGGTGGGAGCTTTAAAGATTTAGATAAAGCGAATCAGGATTTTATGCAAAGTCTAATGTCCCATCCAGAAGTTCAGTATGCACAATCGGCATTCAACACTAATTATCCACAATATCAAATGGACATCAACATTCCTCTGGCAAAGCAAACCGGAGTGACTATTAGTGACATCTTTGCTACTATCCAGGGTTATGTAGGAGGTATTTATGCAGCAGATTTCTCTAGATTTGGTAAGCAATATCGTGTATATATCCAGGCATATCCAAGTGAGCGTGCAGATAGAGACGATTTAAATCAAATGTTCGTTCGCACCCAGACCGGGGATATGTCTCCACTTAGCGAGTATGTGAGTTTAGAACGAGTTTACGGGCCGCAATCAGTAACAAGATTCAACCTTTTTAACTCTACCACGCTTAACGTAGCCATGAATCCAGGATTTAGTTCTGGTGATGGTATTTCTATTGTTGAGGAAGAAGCTTCAAAACTAGCCAGTAATTATGGTATAGCCTATTCGGGATTAACACGTGAAGAGGTAAATGCCGGTAGCCAAACAGTAATGATCTTTATCTTATGTGTCGTATTTGTTTACTTCCTACTTTCAGCGCAATATGAAAGCTACCTGTTACCGTTTTCGGTAATTCTTTCATTACCACTGGGAATCTTTGGCGCTTACTTTAGTACCAAATTAATGGGGCTTCAAAATAATATCTACTTTCAGATCGCCTTGATCATGCTGGTGGGATTACTCGCCAAGAATGCGATCCTTATTGTGGAGTTTGCGATACAGCGTAGAAGAAATGGAGAATCTATTGTAGATGCGGCCATTGATGGAGCTAAAGCACGTTTACGCCCAATCCTTATGACCTCGTTTGCCTTTATTCTGGGACTTATGCCTCTTGTACTTGCAAACGGTGTTGGTGCTGCAGGTAACCGTTCTATCGGTACCGGTGCCGTAGGAGGGTTATTAATAGGTACAATACTAGGAGTTTTTGTTATTCCTATATTATTTATCCTATTCCAATGGCTTCAGGAAAAAATTGGAAAAAAACCGGAAGCCGTAAAAAATACAGAATCTTAGAAAGCCACTAAAAAATGAAAACAAAGATAAATTTTAAGACCCTGGTTTTCCCAATACTAATTCTTAGTCTGCAATCGTGTTTTGTGGCTAAAGAATACGAGCGACCAGAGGTTGTCAAAGAAGAAAATTACAGAACAGACAATCTGCCACAGGATAGTATTACTATGGCAGATGTTTCCTGGAAGGATATGTTTACCGATCCTGTACTACAGGGATATATTGCAGAAGGACTGGAAAACAACATCGATATTAGAGTAGCCATGCAGCAAATTCTTGCTGCAGAGGCCTACCTTAAACAGGGTAAAGCAGGCTATTTTCCTTCTCTAACGGGAAATGCGTCATTCACCCACCAGGAATTGTCCTCTAATAGTCAGTTTGGTGGATTGTTCTCTTCTTTAGATCAATACGAAATTTCAGGAAGTTTATCCTGGGAAGCCGATATCTGGGGAAAAATAAGAAGTAACAAGCGTGCTTTTGAAGCTAGCTACCTGCAAAGTATTGCAGCGCATCAGGCCGTAAAAACAACCTTAATTGCTAATATTGCTTCCAGCTATTATCAACTGGCAGCTTTAGACGAACAAAAATCGGTTACTGAAAAGACAATCGAAAACAGAAAGAAAAGTTTAGAAACCAATAAAGCGCTAAAAGAGGCAGGAAATATTACTGAAGTTGGTGTTAAACAAACCGAGGCTCAATTATATACGGCACAGGCCTTGTTGATCGATATAAATAATCAAATACGATTACTAGAGAACACCATTTCTATTCTTTTAGGTAAAGAACCTACTTCTATTCAAAGAACTGCGTTAGAAAGGCAAAACATTGAAACCGAATTAAAGACAGGTGTACCTGCACAATTGCTCAGAAATCGTCCAGATGTGATACAGGCAGAATATGGATTGGTAAACGCTTTTGAACTAACCAATGCAGCAAGGGCTAACTTTTATCCCTCAATCACGCTTACAGCAAATGGAGGGCTACAGGCGCTAAGTGCAGGAGATCTTTTTGATACCAATTCTTTATTTGCCACGATAGTTGGTGGACTTACCCAGCCTATATTTCAAAAAAGACAGATACGAACACAGTATGAAGTAGCAGAAGCGCAGCAGGAACAGGCGAGGCTTCAGTTTAGACAAGCGTATTTAACAGCCACTAAAGAAGTTGCAGACGCCCTTTATAATTATGAAGCGGCTAGCGATAAAATTGAAGTTAAAGAAAAAGAATACAATTCTTACAGTACGGCTACAGAATATTCTGAAGAACTGCTAACCTATGGCTTAGCGAACTATCTGGAAGTTTTAACCGCAAGAGAAAATGCGCTAAATTCCAGATTAGACTTAATTAATGCTAAATATTCGCAACTAAATTCGATGGTAGACTTATACCAGGCGCTTGGTGGCGGCTGGCAATAATTTGAATATTGTTATTTGTTAATTGTTGGAAAAACAGCCTCGAATTTTAATTCGGGGTTGTTTTATCTAACTTAGATTTAACGCCTATGGGGAAATATTACGCTGTAAATTTCTATAGCTTTTCGAATCAATATCCTTTTTTAAGTAAAATCATAAAACAAATCGTTTTTTGGATTTTTGCCTATGGGTTATTGTTTTTAATTATCCATCTAACCGCTCTATCGGTTTTACAGGCAATGGGAAGATCTACTGATCTTTCTGTAAGTGGGGTGCTCACCTTATTTTTAAGTCTTGGAGCTTTCTTAGGCCTGGTTTTAGGAATTACAGATCACTTTCTAAAAAATCATATGTTTAAAAACCGCTCCTTGGGTTTCAATATCTTAATTGGAGGGATTTTTTATTTTAGCGTATTAACTATTCTTATTTCATTTTTAAGATATGTTGTTGTAGAATATCTAAGCGGAGCCTTTTTAAACCAATATACTGAAAACATTGTTAGACTAAACTGGAAATTCTACAATGTGATCATCTTGAGCTATACATTGTTTATGACTTTAGTACTGAGTTTTATCAATCAAATGACCAATAAATTTGGTCCGGGATTAATCCTGCCTTTCTTACTGGGAAAATTTAGATATCCAACCGAAGAAAATAGATTATTCATGTTCCTGGATTTAAAAGATTCTACAAAATTGGCTGAGAAACTGGGGCACATAAAATACAGCGCTTTCATACAGGAAAGCTTCATGGATATCAACCAGATTGTTAAGAAGTATGATGCTCAGATTTACCAATATGTAGGGGACGAGGTAGTAGTAAGCTGGCCATTAGGTTGTTGGAATACCTCTTTAGCTATAGAATTTTTCTTTGCCGTGCATAAACGTTTTCAGAATAAAAAAGGGCATTATTTAAAACATTACAACCACGTTCCTATTTTTAAAGCCGGAGCTCACCAGGGATTGGTTACTGCCGTAGAAGTTGGTGATATAAAACGAGAAATTGCTTACCATGGTGACACTTTAAACGTAGCCTCCAGAATAGAGGGACTTTGTAAAACCTACGATAAATTAATCCTGATTTCCGGTAAGGTGAATGAAAACCCAAAAATTGCTCAGAACTTTATCGTAAAACCTTTGGGACCTCAAAAACTGGAAGGTAGGGAAATGAGCGTAGAGGTATTTTGTGTTGCAGAAAAATAGAACAAACGCTAAAAGAATCTACTTTTAATTTCTTACTGAATTTACTAAATTTACTGAAAGGCTGAAGCTATACCATTTACTAAAAAATATAATTCTTAACGAATCTCAGCTTGAAACCAGCCCCTATAAACAAGATATACTATGAGCACTTTTGGAGAGATAATCGCAGATGAAAAACCGGTTTTAATAGATTTTTATGCCGATTGGTGCGGTCCCTGCAAAACTTTAGCCCCTATTTTAAAAGAGGTTAAAACCGAACTTGGCGAAACTATTAAAATTATTAAAATCGATATTGATAAAAATCAACAACTCGCCGCTAAATATCAGGTGCGCGGCGTTCCTACCATGATATTATTTAAAGATGGTGCTCAACTTTGGCGTCAATCTGGCGTCTTACAAAAGCAGGAAATCATCAATATTATTCAATCAAAGTCTTAAATTATATTACTGCCCCTGGGGGTATCCACGGCATAAAATTTTATAATTAATTCCATAGCTTTATCTCTCATGTGGAATAACTATCAAGAACGGCATACAAGCCTGAGTATAAAGTCAGGTTAAAAAACAGGAAGCGTTTACCATGTTTTAAACGGCTTTTTACTGAGTCGTGAATTATAATATTTAGGTTCTCCGGTCACCTCCTGACCCAGCCAGTCAGGTTTTTCAAATGTTTCAGATTCTGTCTCTAATTCTACCTCAGCTACAATTAATCCATCATTTTCTCCATAAAATTCATCTACTTCAAAGATATGCTTCCCGGCTTTCACCAAAAAACGTGTTTTATCGATCATTCCTGGTTCACAAAGTTTTAAAAGTGCTTCAGCTTCATGCTTATCAATTTCTTTTTCCCACTCAAACCTACTTAAGCCTGCTTCATTATTTTTTCCCTTAATAGTTAAAAAAGCAGTTTCGTCCTTTATTCTTATTCTAACAGTGCGCTGGGGGTCGGTATTTAAAAAACCTTGTTTTATCCGGCTTTTTTGATAAGCTTTCTCTTTAAAAAGAGTAGATTTTACTAAAAACTTCCTTTCAATTTCTAGCATCATATTTCGCTGCGAGTTCATTTATTTTATCTGATTTAATAACGGCATCTGAATACCAAAAATTTGCTACCTGCATCATGGCCTTTGCAATATTATGGGATTTAACCGATCGATATTTTTTAAGATTACCCACAAGGATAAAATTAAATAATTTAAACGCTTGCATGGCTACATTCTCAAAAATACGTTTCTCTTTGCGATCACCAACAATTAATGCCGGTCTGAAAATATAAATATTCGGGATATTTGCAACCATGACATCCTGCTCCATTTCCCCTTTGATTCGATTGTAAAAAATACGACTATTGGCATCGGCTCCCATAGCCGAGATCACCACGAAACATTCTGCACCATTTTTTGCTGCCAGCTTTGCAGCAGTGACCGGGATTCCATAATCGATCTTTTTATATTTCTCTTTATCGGGCGTCTTAGCTTTTGTAGTGCCTATACAACAAAATACATCATGAGCTTTAAAAGCTTCTTTATGACTTTCTAACTTCAACACATCGATAAGGTGCTCTTCCAACTTTGCATGTACTTTTCCTAATTTACTTCTGGAAAACAAGCTTACCTTAGTATAATTATTATTTCTTAAAAGTTCGTCTACCAAATGTCGTCCTGTTAGTCCGGTCGCTCCCAAAACAATGGCCGTCTTCTCCATAATGCAAGTTTAGATCGTCTTATTAAATATAATCAAATTAGCTGACTGTACTTTCAGGTTGCATGCTTTTAGCATTAAATTTGCAGTATTGTGACAATGCGCAAGATAATTCATATCGACATGGATGCGTTTTACGCTTCAGTAGAACAGCTGGATAACCCCGAATTACGCGGTAAGCCTATTGCTGTGGGTGGCAGCTCCCAACGCGGAGTGGTAAGTGCTGCCAGTTATGAAGCTAGAAAATTTGGAGTTAGAAGCGCAATGAGCAGCGTCATTGCTAAAAGAAATTGTCCTGATATAATTTTTGTGAAAGCACGTTTTGATCGCTATCGCGAAATTTCACAACAAATCAGAAGCATCTTTTTTGAGTATACAGATTTGGTAGAGCCCCTTTCATTAGACGAAGCGTATCTGGATGTTACCGAAAATAAAAAAGGGAATCCCAGCGCTACGATGATTGCCAGGGAAATTCGTGAAAAAATAAAGCAAAAAACAGGTCTAAATGCTTCTGCAGGGATTTCTGTAAATAAGTTTATTGCAAAAGTTGCCAGTGATATAAATAAGCCTAACGGACAAAAAACCGTAAACCCTGAAGAAGTTCTGGATTTTCTAGAGCAGCTGGAAATCAGGAAATTTTATGGTGTTGGGAAAGTTACCGCTGAAAAAATGTACCGCCTGGGAATTTTTACGGGAAAAGATCTGAAATCGAAATCTGAAGCATATCTTGCAGATCACTTTGGTAAACACGGACCATATTATTATAATGTCGTTAGAGGAATACATGAAAGTGAAGTAAAACCAAACCGAATGCGAAAATCCCTTGGTGCCGAGCGCACTTTTAGTGAAAATATTTCTTCGGAAATTTTTATGCTTGAAAAACTTACCAATATTGCCGAAGAAATAGAGCGTCGTCTACAAAAAAGCAAAGTTGCCGGCAAAACAGTAACCTTAAAAATAAAGTATAGTGATTTCACGCTACAAACCCGTAGTAAAACTATTTCTTATTTTATCTCCAGCAAAGAGTTGATTCTGGAGATGGCTAAAGAATTACTCTATCAAGAGAAAATGAAAGACTCAGTACGCCTCCTGGGAATATCACTATCCAATTTAAATACCGATAGCCCTTCTGTAAAAACCAAGGAGGAAAAGAAAGAAGTTGCCGTACAACTTAAATTCGATTTTTAGAGCCTAATCTTCAATAGCCATTCTTGATATACACGCATAAAAAAACCCCGAATCGAAAATCCGGGGTTAGTTCTTTTATAAAAATTGTTTGGGCATTACTCTATTTCAGAAACTCTAAGCGTGTTTACCATTCCTTTAGAAGAGATTGGCATGGCTGCAAGATTAATAGTAAAATCGCCTTGCGTTACAAAACCACCAGATTTTGCAATATTATTAATATCATCAATAGTTTCGTCTGTAGTGCTATACTTATCGTAATAAAAAGCCTTCACACCCCAAAGTAAACTTAGACGGTTAAGGATTCTTTTATTATGAGTAAATACTAAAATATGACTTTCTGGACGCCATGCTGAAATCTGAAAAGCAGTATACCCACTATTGGTTAAAGTACAAATTGCTTTTGCTTTAATTTCATTGGCCATATGCGCGGCATGAAAACAAACAGATTTAGTAATATATCTTTTAGTGCGAACATGTGGCGGATCGTGTGGAACTTTAATTAATGGTGAATTCTCCACACTTCTTAAAATAGAAGCCATTTTTTGGATCACCTGTACAGGATATTGCCCCACTGAAGTTTCCCCACTAAGCATTACCGCATCTGCACCATCCATAACCGAGTTTGCAACATCGTTTACTTCTGCTCTGGTTGGGGTTAAACTGGTAATCATTGTTTCCATCATTTGGGTAGCAATAATTACCGGAATACGGGCTTTCTTAGCAACCAGAACTAATTTTTTCTGAATTAACGGTACTTCCTGAGCCGGAATTTCAACTCCCAAATCTCCACGAGCTACCATTAAACCATCACAATAAGCTACAATCTTTTCGATATTCTCTACACCTTCAGGTTTCTCGATTTTAGCAATAATCGGAATTTTATAATCTGTATGCTCCTTAATTAAATCCTGAAGTTCTATAATATCTTTCTCATGTCTCACGAAAGATAAAGCAATCCAATCCACCTCTAATTTACAGGCAAATTCGGCATCCTTTACATCTTTTTCTGTAAGTGCAGGTAAAGAAATATTAGTGTTAGGAAGGTTTACCCCTTTTTTAGATTTTAAAGGCCCGCCCTGGATAACTTTGGCTACAACTTCGTTCTCTCTATTTGTGCTAACAACCTCAAAAATCAATTTACCGTCGTCTAACAGAATTCGCTCCCCTTCATTTACATCTCTGGGAAAAGCATCGTAATTCATATAAACTCGCTCTTTAGAACCTTCAAAACGCTCTCCTGTTGCAAAAACAATTTCGTCACCTTGTGCAACAACCACATCTTCCTTCATGGTTCCTACACGCAACTTAGGCCCTTGTAAATCGGCTAAAATTGCGGCGGTAAAACCTTCTTCCTCATTAAGATCCCTTATCATCTGTACACGCTCTCTAACATCCTCATAATTAGCGTGAGAAAAATTAATTCTGAAAACATTTACTCCTGCCTGGAGCATTTCTTTTAAGGTGTCTTTGGAACTTGTTGCCGGTCCTAAAGTGGCAACTATTTTTGTCTTCTTATTTGTTGGCATTATTCAAATATTAGATTTTGTTTGGATTTTAATTGATCTACATGGATCTTGTACGCAGCCTGTACCTGGGGAATACGACCAATAAGATTCACCAACTGATGAACCTGCTGATCTTCTATATTTTCTTCTATTTTCAAAAAAAAATCGACTTTTTTATATTGAGGAATTAAATTAACCTCTAAAGGCCTCACCTCCTCTTCCAAAAACAGAGATCCAGCATTTAATATTTTTCTGGCTTTACCTTTAAATTTGTTACTAACAAGATAATAATCTCTATAATTCGCAAGGTCTTTGTACGTAAATAAAGCATACATTGCCTGGACATCTTTATGATTAAAATCGACATCAAAACGACTTCGCATCAATTTTAAATTCAAAAAACGGTTTAGCAGAAAAGCCATTTTATAAGGCTCTAAATTTGCGTAAATCGCAATTAATTTAAAGTCAACTTCTTCAACCTCATCCAGCAACATTTTATGTGCTTGCATGCTAAATCCACTTTATCGATAAAGATAAAATATCGATGACAAAAATAAAGATTTAAATTGATTAATTTTTCATGTTTTTTCACGAAATCGTTATAGCTATAGAGAATATGGCAAAAATTAATTCATTTTATTTTGAAGTGCATAATACGCCCTTTTTGAAGCTTTCTCCTCGGCTTTCTTTTTAGAGGTCGCCCTTGCTTTGGCAATCACCTTTTTATCAATCCACAATTTAACAGCAAAATGCTTAAGCTCGTCCCTACCCGTATCTTCGTAAACCTGATAATTAAATTCTTTTTTTTGTTTTTGGCACCACTCTATTAAAAGACTTTTGTAGCTTATTACACGACCTTCTAAGGTCTCAATATCAACATAAGGTTCGATAACCCGGTTATAAATAAACCGGTTACAGTACTTATATCCTCTATCAAGATAGATGGCCCCTACAAGTGCTTCAAAGATATTTCCGTGAATATTTACACCAAACTGGTCGTTGGGAATATTAGATTTCACAAATCTAATAAGGTTTAGATCTTTACCCAATTCGTTAAGATGCTTTCTACTTACAATTTTAGAACGCATTTTGGTAAGATATCCCTCGTCACCCTCTGGTACTTCCTGATAAAGATGTGAGGCTATTACAGAGCCCAACATAGCATCCCCTAAAAATTCCAGACGTTCATAGTTTATAGGATTCCCTGATGGATCCTTCACATTTAATGACCTATGGGTAAAAGCCCTCTCGTAAACCGAAAGGTCTTTAGGTCGAAAACCTAATAATTTGTGCAGTGTATTAAAAAAATTCCCGCCTTTTGAAGAACGGGAATTTAATATGTTGCGAATAACACTCATTAAGAGTTACTCAGTTAATTTTTTAAATGCTACGCAGGCATTGTGCCCGCCAAACCCAAAAGTATTACTCATAACGATATTCATTTCTCGTTTCTGAGCTTTATTAAGGGTTAAGTTTAACGAAGGATCAATATTTTCATCAACATTTTCGTGATTAATGGTCGGCGGCACAATACCATGTTGCATGGCCATTACACTCGCTATTCCTTCAATCGCACCAGCAGCACCAAGAAGGTGACCTGTCATCGATTTTGTTGAGTTGATATTAATATTCTTCGCGTGATCTCCAAAAACTTTCGTAATCGCCTTTAGTTCGGCCACATCTCCCAGAGGAGTAGATGTTCCATGCGTATTAATAGCATCCACATCTTCAGGCTTAATACCGGCATTTCTTAGACAGTTTTCCATCACTCTTACTACCCCATTTCCATCTGGATGTGGCGCCGTCATGTGATATGCATCTGAGGAAAGACCTCCACCAATTACTTCTGCATAAATTTTGGCACCCCTTGCTTTTGCATGCTCATACTCTTCCAATATAAGCGCGCCGGCACCTTCACCTAGAACGAAGCCATCACGGGTTGCATCAAATGGTCTGGATGCAGTTTCAGGACTTTCATTTCTTGTAGAAAGCGCATGCATGGCATTAAATCCTCCCATTCCGGCAATAGTAACAGCGGCCTCTGATCCTCCTGAAACTATCACATCGCTATATCCTAAACGGATATTATTTAATGCGTCTATCATTGCATTGGCTGAAGAAGCACAGGCTGACACCGTAGTGTAGTTCGCTCCCATAAAACCATGTTTAATAGAGATATTACCAGGGGCAATATCAGCGATCATTTTAGGAATGAAGAAAGGATTAAATCTTGGAGTACCATCTCCCGCCGCGAAATTAAGCATTTCGTTTTGGAAGGTTTCCAATCCGCCAATTCCGGCACCCCAGATTACACCTACGCGGTATTTATCTACCGCGTCCAGGTCTATCCCGGAATCTGCGATAGCCTCATCAGAGGCTACCATGGCATATTGGGTAAACTTATCCAACTTCCTAGCTTCTTTCCTGTCGAAGTAGTCTAATGGATTAAAATTTTTGAGTTCACAAGCGAATTTTGTTTTGAACTTTTCGGGGTCGAAATGCGTAATAGGGCCGCTACCACTTTTACCATTAACCAAGCCGTCCCAATATTCGCTAATATTGTTACCGATTGGGGTAAGGGCACCCAAGCCCGTTATTACAACTCGCTTTAACTCCATATGGATCTTTTAAATTTATTTTTTCGCGTCTTCAATATAAGAAATTGCTTGACCTACTGTTGCGATATTTTCAGCCTGGTCGTCTGGAATTTGGATATCGAATTCTTTTTCAAATTCCATGATTAATTCCACAGTATCTAATGAATCAGCACCTAAGTCGTTGGTGAAGCTTGCTTCATTAACAACTTCGTTCTCATCAACACCTAATTTGTCAACGATAATCGCTTTTACTCTTGATGCAATGTCAGACATAATATTTTATTTTAATTTTGATTAGGTGGCAAAAATAAAAAACTTTATTTTAAAACCGATTTTTACTTTAAAAATGTGAAGGTAATTTACATATTTTTCGATGAAAGAGGTTAACTTTATATCCTAATAATTGTTAATAGCCTTGTTTTGAGCGATCAACCAACTAATTATAATGTAAGAAAAATCGTAATATTTGCTTCGGGATCAGGATCAAATACCGAAAATATTATACGTCATTTCGAAAATTCAAAAAATATTAAGGTAGCAGCGGTCTTCTCGAACAAAAGAAACGCAAGAGTTTTACGCCGCGCTTACGATTTAGATGTACAGGCATTATACTTTGATAGAGATGCTTTTTATCATTCCAACGATGTCCTGCATGTTTTAAAAGATATAGATCCAGATCTTATTGTACTGGCAGGCTTCTTATGGATGGTGCCTAAAAATATTATCGAAAATTTTCCAAACCGTATTATAAATGTTCATCCTGCCCTATTACCTAACTATGGAGGAAAAGGAATGTATGGGATGCGCGTTCATGAAGCAATTATTACCAACAAAGAGAAAGAAAGTGGTATTACCATTCATTTTGTTAATGAACACTATGATGAAGGAGAGCATATCTTTCAGGCTAAAACTATTATAGAAACACATGACTCGCCTGAAAGTTTAGCTTCTAAAATTAATGAATTAGAACATCATCATTTTCCTTTGGTGATCGAAAAATTACTTCAAAAAGACTCCTAAACATTGCAGGAACAAGTTCGAATTTATACTGATGGAGCTGCCAGGGGCAATCCCGGCCCGGGCGGTTATGGCATAGTGATGGAATGGGTAGGCAAATCTTATAAGAAAGAATTTGCTCAGGGCTTTAAGCATACCACCAATAACCGTATGGAACTTTTAGCGGTAATCGAAGCGCTTAAAAAACTTAAAAAACCTAATCTTAATATCAGAGTGTTTACCGATTCTAAATACGTAGCCGATGCTGTAGAAAAAAAATGGGTTTTTGGATGGGAGAAAAAAAACTTTAAAGACCGTAAGAATGCCGATTTATGGAAAGATTTCTTACAAGAGTACAGAAAACATCAAATTGTATTTACCTGGATTAAAGGACATAACAACCACCCTCAAAACGAAAGATGTGATGCGCTGGCCGTTAAAGCCTCCAAAGAAAAAGAATTATTAGAAGATACAGGCTTTAAAAATTAACCGTCCTCATCGTCTAATTTAACTTTTGGTTTACAGCTTGAAAAACAAACCGTATATTTGCAGCATAATTTTTGAATGCAATTATGAGCAAACTAGTTATTGTAGGAACTGTAGCCTTTGATGCTATCGAAACTCCTTTTGGAAAAACCGATAAAATTCTTGGTGGTGCAGGAACTTACATTGGCCTCTCGGCCGCAAACTTTAATGTAGATAGTGCAATAGTCTCTGTAGTTGGCGGTGACTTCCCTCAAAAATATCTGGATCTTCTTTCTTCAAAAAACATCAATATAGACGGTATCGAAATTGTTGAAAATGGAAAGACATTTTTTTGGAGCGGCAGATATCATAACGATTTAAATTCCAGAGACACCTTAGACACGCAACTTAATGTGCTTGCAGATTTTAACCCGGTAGTTCCTGAAGTCTATAAAGACGCTGAATATGTGATGCTTGGAAACTTGCATCCTTTAGTACAACTAAGTGTACTGGATCAGGTAAAAAATCCAAAACTTGTGGTATTAGACACCATGAACTTTTGGATGGACAATACCCTGGAAGATTTGAAAAAGGTAATCGCTAAAGTAGATGTTATTACTATTAATGATGAAGAAGCTAGACAACTTTCCGGAGAATATTCATTAGTAAAAGCTGCCCGTGAGATTGAAAAAATGGGACCAGAATATGTGGTTATTAAGAAAGGAGAGCACGGTGCCTTACTTTTCCATAAAGAAAAAGTATTCTTTGCTCCTGCTTTACCTTTAGAAGAAGTTTTTGATCCAACCGGAGCAGGAGATACATTTGCTGGTGGTTTTATTGGTTATTTAGCTCACACAGATGATATTTCTTTCGAAAATTTAAAAAATGCGATAATTTATGGTTCAAATCTCGCTTCGTTTTGCGTAGAGAAATTTGGAACCGAGCGCATGAAAAACCTGTCGAAGGAAGATATAAATATGCGGCTGGAAGAATTTAAAAAACTCACACAGTTCAAAATAGCACTAAAATAAAGAAACACGCCCTGTAATTTCAGGGCTTTTTTGTTACTAAGATAAAAGTAAGGATATCGCTTAGTATATATTAATATTTTAATCTCGGTTATCGAGTAAACAAATCCCACAAGGAGCAACAATACAACTATGAGTGACGCCATTAAACACGAGTGTGGAATTGCACAGGTTAGACTGTTAAAACCACTTGAATATTACAAAGAAAAATACGGTACCGCTTTTTACGGCGTAAATAAAATGTACCTGCTAATGGAAAAACAACACAACCGCGGGCAGGATGGTGCTGGTTTTGCAAGTATAAAACTTAATGTACAACCTGGCGAGCGTTATATAAGCAGGATTCGTTCTAACCAATCGCAGCCAATTCAGGATATTTTTGAGCAGATAAATCAGCGTATTAATGACGAGATGAAAGAGCATCCTGAATATGCCGATGATGTTGCGCTTCAAAAAAGAAAGATCCCTTATTTAGGAGAACTTTTTCTGGGGCACGTTCGTTATGGTACTTTTGGGAAAAACAGTATTGAAAGTGTTCATCCTTTCTTAAGGCAAAACAACTGGATGCACCGTAACCTTATTGTTGCGGGAAACTTTAATATGACCAATGTAAACCAGCTTTTTAACAACCTGGTAGAACTTGGGCAACATCCAAAAGAAAAGGCAGATACGGTGACCATAATGGAAAAAATTGGTCATTTCTTAGATTCTGAAGTTAGAAAGTTATACAAAAAACTAAAGAAAGAAGGCTATACCAAACAACAGGCCTCTCCCCATATTGCAGAACAGCTTAACGTTGCCAAAATCCTTAAAAAGTCTTCTAAGGACTGGGACGGCGGTTATGCGATGGCCGGACTTATGGGACATGGCGATTCTTTCGTACTTCGCGATCCTTCAGGAATTCGCCCCTGCTATTATTACAAAGATGACGAGGTAGTTGTCGTAGCTTCAGAACGCCCCGTAATACAAACTGTCTTCAATTTAAATTTTGAAGACATTAAAGAATTAGATCCTGGCCATGCCATTATTACCAAAAAGAACGGTAATGTTTCGATCACCAAAATCATTGAACCTTTAGAGCGAAAAGCATGCTCTTTTGAGCGTATTTATTTCTCTAGGGGAAGTGATGCTGAAATTTACAAAGAACGGAAAATGTTAGGGAGATTATTAATGCCTGAGGTTCTTAAGGCCATTAACTATGACACCATAAATACGGTATTTTCTTTTATACCGAACACCGCCGAAACTTCTTTCTACGGAATGGTAGAAGCCGCCCAGGACGAATTAAGCCGGCAAAAGAACGAAGCGATTTTAGCGGAAAAAGACACCTTAACTGATGAACGTTTACAGGAAATCCTGGCTCACCGTCTAAGAACAGAAAAGATTGCAATAAAAGACGTAAAACTACGAACTTTTATTACAGAGGACAGCAGCCGTGATGATCTTGTAGCCCATGTATATGACGTGACTTATGGTGTGATCAAAAAAGAAGATAACCTGGTAATTATAGATGATAGTATTGTAAGAGGTACAACCCTCAAGAAAAGTATCATCAAAATGATGGATCGTCTTAATCCAAAACAAATTGTGGTGGTTTCTTCGGCTCCGCAAATTCGCTATCCCGATTGCTACGGAATTGATATGGCACGCCTGGAAGATCTTGTTGCTTTTAGGGCAGCTTTAGAATTACTAAAAGACGACAACAATTACAAATTGGTTGAAGAGGTTTATGAAAAATGTAAACAACAGGTAAACCTAAAAGATAAAGACGTACAAAATTTTGTAAAAGAGATTTACGAACCATTTACAGACGAGCAGATTTCAGCAAAGATATCAGAGCTTTTAAGTGAGCCAACTGTAGAGGCCAGTGTAAAAGTGATTTATCAATCGGTAGATAATTTGCATAAAGCCTGCCCTAAAAACCTTGGGGACTGGTATTTTACCGGAGACTATCCAACCCCTGGTGGTAACCGAGTTGTAAACAGGGCATATATTAACTTTTTTGAAGGAAATAAAGACAGAGCATATTAAAAGTGTGTATTTCAACTATTTTTATAAGTCTTTCATCTAAAAGTTTTTAAACGAACAGACATTATATCTATATTAGTCTTGCCATAAAATTTAAGTAGGTTAAGTTCATGGTAGATTTGGGGCAAAAAAGGTGGATAACAATCCACCTTTTTTATTTTCTATACTTTCTTAAATTTCGAAATTCTATAATTTAGAAATTATTCCTTCAAAACTATAAAAATCAAAAAAGGCCGTTCTTACGAACAGCCCCTTTCAAACTTTAACAATTAATTACTTAACTATTTTTCTTTTGCATAGCGACTTGCTACTTCTTTCCAATCAATCACATTAAAGAATGCATCGATGTAAGCCGGACGCTTATTCTGATAGTTTAGGTAGTAAGCATGCTCCCAAACATCTAATCCTAATATCGGAGTCCCGCCACAACCTACTTCAGGCATCAATGGATTATCCTGATTTGGCGTAGAGCAGATTTCTAATTTTCCACCATCGTGAACACATAACCATGCCCAACCCGATCCAAACTGGCCGGCTGCAGCATTAGAAAATTCTTCTTTAAAAGCATCAAAAGAACCAAAAGCAGTATCAATAGCCTCTGCTAATTCACCTTCTGGCTTCCCTCCTCCGTCTGGAGACATCACTTCCCAAAATAAGGAGTGATTATAAAAACCACCACCGTTATTTCGAACAGCGCTATTAGATAAGTCTAGATTTTTAAGGATATTCTCGATAGTTTTACCTTCAAGATCAGTCCCTTCGATTGCATTATTCAATTTTGTAGTATATCCAGCATGATGTTTATCATGGTGAATTTCCATTGTTTTTGCATCTATATGTGGCTCTAACGCATCGAATGCGTATTTAAGCTCTGGTAACGCAAATGCCATAGTCTTATATTTTTTTAGCGATTAGTAATAAATTCACTCAAATTTAAGTATTAACCCGTGCAATGGAAACATTTAAATGTTATAATATACTTAAAAGCTTATGCTTTTATAAAATCAATTTTACCTTACCTTTAAATCTCATTTTTTTACTCAATAATCGAGATTAAATGCCCAGAGGCTTGTCTCAAAATAAAAAGATATTTTTCTAATACATACCTCATGAGCTTGCTCTAAGGTAATTTACTCACAATTTTGGCTAATAACTTCACTATATACAACGCTTCGGCAGGATCAGGGAAAACCTTTACCCTGGTAAAATCTTATTTAAGCTTACTTTTTAAATCAGGGAAAACCGATACTTATAAAAATATCCTAGCGATTACCTTTACAAATAAGGCGGTTCACGAGATGAAAACGCGTATTGTAGAAAGTCTTTATGCATTTACAAAAAAGCCCGTTCCAGAAAGTTCTAAAGCGCTCTTAGAGGCTGTAGCTAAAGAAACAGCTCATTCCAAGGAAGAAATTCAGGAAAAATCAGTAGCGATTTTAAAGAATATTATCCATAATTATGCAGCTTTCGAAGTTTCTACGATCGATGGCTTCACACATCGTGTATTGCGCACTTTTGCTAAAGACCTTGGATTACCCGTAAATTTTGAAGTTGAGCTGGATACCGATAAGATCCTGAATGAAGCAGTAGACCGATTAATAAACCGTACTGGAAAAGACGAAAAACTCACCAAAGTGCTGGTCGATTTTTCCCTAAGCAAAGCCGACGATGATAAAAGTTGGGATATTGGTAGAGATCTGCTGGAAATTGCCAAACTTCTCGTAAATGAAAACAATCAATTTTATCTACAACAATTGCAGCCAAAAACCCTGCAAGATTTTGAAATCTTTAGAAAAAAACTAAAACAACAAATCACAAATAATCAGGCAGAAATTGCACAAAAAGCAGATCAATTTTTTGAGTTGATTACTAATAGCGGCATTGATGCTACAGATTTTAGCGGACAATATCTACCTAAGCATTTTTTAAAGCTTAGAGCCAACGAATCTCCAAACTTCAGCTCTAAGTGGGTAGAAAAAATGGAAAATGAAGGCATTTTACCTCTTAAAAAAGGTAAAATGGCACTTGGCGAGGCTATTCAGCCTCAAATTTTGGATTTATTCATTCACACAAAAAAACTATTTTTTAGCTTAGAATTTTATACTGAAATTGGTAAACGCCTCACGCAACTTTCTTTATTAAACGCCTTAAATCGGGAAATCCAGGAAATTAAAGAAGAACGTCAAATTTTACTGATTTCAGAATTTAACCCCATGATTAGCGCGCAGGTTAAAGATCAACCGGCACCTTTTATTTACGAGCGGTTGGGCGAGCGCTATCAGAATTATTTTATAGACGAATTTCAGGATACCTCGCAAATGCAATGGGAAAACTTAATCCCACTTATCGACAATAAACTCTCTATGGAATCTTTACCTAACGAAAACTCCAGTTTGATGCTGGTAGGTGACGCCAAACAATCGATTTATCGATGGCGTGGCGGTAAAGCTGAACAGTTTATTGATTTAAGTAACGAGGGCAATCCTTTTCAGATCCAGAAACAGGTTTATAATTTGCCCGATAATTATAGAAGTGCTGCTGAAATTGTGAATTTCAATAACCGCTTTTTTGGGTATGCGGCCGACTTTCTTGGTCATCCTCAATACAGCAATTTATTTAAACAAAGTGCCCAAAATCCTAAAAAATCTGGTTCGGGCTATGTAAATATCAGTTTTATTGAAGCTGAAAATCGTGAGGAAGAACAGGAGGTTTATCCTGAAAAAGTAATCGAAATCATAAACAATCTCAATACTAAAGGTTTTAAACGATCCGACATTTGTATTCTTACCAGAAGAAAATCTGAAGGCGTGGCTATTGCATCCGCCTTAAATGAAAAGGAAATCGATGTGGTTTCATCTGAAACCTTATTGATTTCAAGATCACCTAAAGTTCACTTTATATGCAACCTTTTAAAGTTCTCGATCACTCCTGAAAATAACGAGCTTAAATTATCCATTTTCGCTTTTATTCAGGAATATTTATTATCACTTAAAGATCCACATGCGGTAATTTCAGAAAAAATAAAAGAGAACGGCAACAACTTTTTTACTTGGTTACAGGAATTTGAATTCGATTTTAATCTGGATTTTTTAAATGAATATTCGGTTTACGAAAGCTGCGAATACATAATTAGAAGTTTTGGTCTGGTAAAAGATTCTAACGCCTACATCCAGTTTTTCCTGGATTTCGTTTACGAAACCACACAAAAAGATACCGAAGGGATTCAGGGATTTTTAGAAATCTGGGAGCAGGAAAACGATAAGCTCAGTATTATAGCTCCGCAACAGGAAAACGCGGTGACCATCATGACCATCCATAAAGCAAAGGGTCTGGAATTCCCTATCGTGATCTATCCTTTTGCGAATTCCGACTTTAAAGACACCCGTAAAGATTCGCTTTGGGTACCCAACGATGAACATCTAAACGATATTCCCGTAAGCTATATTAACGCTTCCTCTAAAATGGAAAATTGGGGCGAAATTCCCGATGCTTTGTACACACAATTACTTTTTCAAAATGAATTGGATACACTTAACGTGCTATATGTAGCCTGTACACGTCCGGTAAAACAACTCTATATCTTATCGAAACTCGATCTGGATAGAAACGGCAACGAAAGTGCATCAAAAACTTCAGGCCTACTCATCGGTTATCTAAAACAGAATAAGCTTTGGAAAGATGAGCAAAAAAGTTACGAATTTGGAGAAATGGAACCGCCAACTTCCAAAGAGATAGAAAACCTGGGGATCACCCTGCAACATTTTTATTCTTCAGCCACACAAAACCATGCTGTAAATATCGTCACGCGATCAGGTAGCTTATGGGATACCAAACAACAGGAAGCTATCGAAAAAGGGGAAATCATCCATGACCTATTGGCAGAAATTAATACCGAAAAAGATCTAAAACCGGTATTAAAAAATGCGATCGCTAACGGAATTATTACTGAAGAAGTTTCTGAGACCATTGAAAATATACTGAATAGTATCATTACCCATCCAGAGCTGGCAGTTTATTTTTCTGAAACCGTAAAAAATGATAACGAAAGAGAGATTATTACTAAAAGTGGCGAACGATTACGCCCAGACCGATTAAACTTTAAAGAGCATTTGGTAAGCATCATCGATTATAAAACTGGGGCGTTTGATACAAAACATGAACGCCAGATCAATAATTATGGCGAAACGCTTTCCAATATGGGATACCAAATCGATAAAAAAATCCTCGTTTATACAAACAAAGCGATTTCCCTTCGGTTTGTATAAAAGAGATACTTAATTTTGAAAAAACAAAAATCACCTAACTATTATGTACGGATCTATTAAAGAACATCTTCAAAAAGAAATAGAAGAAATAAAAGACAACGGATTGTTTAAAAGAGAACGTATTATCACGAGCCCGCAAGACGCTGTCATTAAAATCAATACCGGGCAGGAAGTAATTAACTTTTGCGCCAATAATTACCTGGGACTTTCTTCTCATCCCGAGGTTATCCAGGCCGCTAAAGACACGATGGATACGCATGGGTTTGGAATGTCCAGCGTCCGTTTTATTTGTGGCACGCAGGATATCCATAAAGAATTAGAACAAAAAATTGCCGATTTCTATGGAACTGAAGATACTATTCTTTACGCCGCTTGTTTTGACGCAAATGGTGGAATTTTCGAGCCCTTGCTAACTAAGGAAGATGCTATTATCTCTGATTCTTTAAATCACGCTTCCATTATAGACGGAGTTCGCCTCTGCAAAGCTGCACGTTATCGTTATCAAAACGGAGACATGGCAGATCTTGAAGCGCAACTTAAAGCTGCCAATGAAAACGGTGCCCGTTTTAAACTGATCGTAACTGATGGTGTGTTCTCTATGGATGGACTTGTAGCTCCTTTAGATGAAATTTGTGATCTGGCCGATAAATATGATGCCCTAGTAATGATCGACGAATGCCATGCTACAGGATTTATCGGAGAAAAAGGAATAGGTACCTTAGAAGAAAAAGATGTACTAAGCCGCGTAGACATCATTACAGGAACATTAGGTAAAGCACTTGGCGGTGCTATGGGCGGTTATACTACAGCAAAAAAAGAGATTATAGAACTATTAAGACAACGCTCTCGCCCTTATCTATTTTCAAACTCTTTGGCACCATCTATCGTTGGAGCTTCTTTAAAAGTTTTTGAAATGTTAGAAAAAGATGACAGTCTGAGAAATAAACTTAAAGAAAACACTAAATATTTTAAACAAGGTATTAAAGATGCCGGTTTTGATATTATTGACGGTGATGCTGCTATTGTTCCGGTAATGCTCTATGATGCAAAACTATCACAGGATATGGCCGACAAACTTTTGGAAGAAGGTATTTATGTAATAGGTTTCTTTTATCCCGTAGTTCCCAAGGAAAAAGCACGAATTAGAGTGCAGTTATCTGCTGCGCATAAAAAGGAACACCTGGATCAAGCTATTAAGGCTTTTACCAAAATCGGAAAGGAATTGGGGGTTATTGATTAACTTATCTTTATGAATTATAAAACAAATTCTTAATAAACCTGTAAAACTATAACAAATTTTCAAAATGAACTTGTCATAATTCGAACATTATTAAGAAAACTTTATTATCGCAAACTTTGGAACTGTGGGAACACCGACTAATTTTGTACCAATTAACACTTAAAATTAAACTATTGATATGAAACATCTTTCTAGATTAATTGTATTATCGATGATCGTGTTGGGTATAAGTTCTGCTAGTGCGCAGGACGAAAACAACCCATGGGCGCTAAGCATCGGTACAAATGCCGTGGATTTTTATCCTACTAATAATGGTGCTCCATTAAGTAATGGTTTTTTTGATGAATATTTTAATGCGGGTGACCACTGGAACATATTACCTTCTGTTTCTCAACTTACTGTTGGTAGATATATTGGTGCCGGGTTAGTTGCAGAAATCGACGGTTCTATTAACCAAATTAGTGATTTTGGGGACAGAGCTGTAGATGATCTTTCTTACTATTCCGTAGATGGTTCGATTAACTACTCTTTAAGAGCAATGCTTAACGATGGATGGTTTGATCCTGTTGTGGGTATTGGTGGTGGTTACACCTGGATTGGTAATCAGGATGCTGATGACCTTGAAAACTTAGACGCTCCTACCTTAAATGGTAGCTTAGGGATCAATTTCTGGTTTACAGATAATTTAGCAATTTTTGTAGAGTCTAAATATAAGCATGCTTTTGAACCTGAAATGGGACAACATTTCCAACATAGTGCAGGTCTTAAATTTATGTTTGGTGGAACTGATACTGATGGTGATGGAATCTACGATAAAAACGATGAATGTCCTGAAACGCCAGGTCTTCCAGAATTTAATGGATGTCCTGACTCAGATGGTGATGGAATCCAGGATTCTATGGACGATTGTCCTAATGAAGCAGGTTTAGCTGAATTTAACGGATGTCCTGATACTGATGGTGATGGTGTTCCAGACCCTGAAGATGACTGTCCTGAAACTCCAGGTTTAGCTGAACTAAACGGATGTCCTGATGCCGATGGTGATGGAATCCCTGATAACGAAGACGAATGTCCTGAAGAAGCAGGTCCTGAAGAAAATAACGGATGTCCTTACGAAGATACAGATGGTGACGGCGTAATAGATCCTGAAGATGATTGTCCTGAGGTTGCCGGTACTGTGGCAAATAACGGTTGTCCAGAGCCTACTGTAGAGGTTATTAATGAACTAAACGAATACTCGAATACCGTACTTTTCGATTTCAATAAAGCTACAATTAGATCTGAGTCTGAAAAAGCTTTAAATTCTATCATTGAGATTATGGAAGAATATCCAAACACTGTATTCCATATTGGTGGACACACAGATAGCGTTGGTAGTGATGAGTACAACCTTAAATTATCTAAGGAAAGAGCTGCATCGGTAAGACAATTTCTTGTAGATGGAGGAATTCCCGCTAACAGATTAACATCTGAAGGTTACGGAGAATCTAGACCTATCGCAACAAACAGTACTGAAGCTGGTAGACAAGAAAACAGAAGAGTTGAAATCTCTTTGGATAAAGATAAAGAAATGAAAGATTCAAACATGTAATCTTAAGAATCATAATATCTTTTAAAAACGCGCTGAATGCTCAGCGCGTTTTTTATTTTTATACTATGAAATCATTTATTCGCCAGGTACTGGAGCAACTGCAAAAAGAAGATACTCCAATCTCAGATTTGGTCTTTATTTTACCTAGTAAAAGAGCAGGTGCTTTTTTACTGAATGAACTTAGCCAACTTACTTCTTCCACTATTTTTGCCCCTAAAATTTATAGTATAGAAGAGTTTACAGAAGAGGTCTCTGGTTTAAAATCTATTGATAATACGACCACTCTTTTCGAATTCTACGAGGTTTATCAAAAACTTACTCCAAAGGAAGAATTAGAAAGTTTTGAAACTTTTTTAGCCTGGGCGCAAAGTTTGATTCATGATTTTAATGAAATTGACCGTTATTTAATCGATGCTGAAAAGTTTTTTAACTATCTGGCCGATATTCAGGATATCAACCACTGGTCTAAGCAGCATCGCACCGAACTTATCGAAAATTACCTGAAGTTCTGGGATCAGTTACCGCAATATTATTCTGTCTTAAAAGAAAATCTTTTTGAAAAAGAGCAGGGATATCAAGGTCTCATTTATCGTTCGGCTGCTTCGAAAGTAGCAGTATACGCTTCGAAAAATTCAAATCAAGAATATGTATTCTTAGGTTTTAACGCTTTAAATTCAGCAGAGCAGGTTATTTTTCAGGAATTATTACAGCAAAATTTAGCAAAGGTTTTTTGGGATATCGACAATGTCTTCCTAAAGGATTATCATCACGAAGCTTCGTTATTTATAAGAGAATATTTAAAAGACTGGCCATTTTATAAAGAAAACCCTTTTCATCCCGAAATTGAAGAATACCGTGAAGCAAAAGACATTTCGATTACCGGAATCCCTAAAAATATAGGGCAGGCCAAATATCTGGCAGAACTATTAGCCAATAAAAGTGAAGCCGAATTAGAGAAAACTGCTATTGTTTTAGGCGACGAAAGTTTGCTGCTCCCTATTTTAAATAGTTTACCTCCTAATGTAAAAGATTTAAACATTACGATGGGATTTCCGCTAAAAAATGCTCCGGTAACCTCATTATTTAATTCCTTATTCGATTTACACACCAAATCGGGTTCCAGCTATTACTATAAAAATGTTATTGCCATTATAAATCATCCCTCACTGCATCAAATATTAAAACCCTATGCTTCAAAATTTATTCAGAAAATAAATAAAGAGAATACCGTATATCTGAAGTATGAAGAAATCGAAGCTAACTTTCCGGCAACGCTACAGGAGTTTATCAGTTGGTGTTTTAAAAGCTGGGAGAATTCTGCCAAAAAAGCTATCCTGCATTTCCAGAATATCGTTTTCAGCATAAAAGATAGCTTAACGCAAGAAAAGGCAGGCAAACTACAACTGGAATTTTTATATCATTTTCATAAACTCTTTAATCAGCTTCAAACTTTAAATACGACCTATCCTCATATAAATAGCTTAACTGCACTCCGCAATTTTTATAATGAGATTATGAGCACGCAAAGTCTGGATTTTCAGGGACGCCCATTTAAAGGTCTACAACTTATGGGTATGTTAGAATCCAGAGCGCTGGACTTTGAAAACGTCATCATTACATCAGTAAATGAAGGCACCTTACCTTCGGGAAAATCCAATAACTCGTTTATTCCTTACGATCTTAAAAAGTCCTATAACCTCCCGACTTATCGGGAAAAGGATGCGGTTTATACCTATCACTTTTACCGACTTTTGCAGCGCGCCACAAAGGTGACCTTACTGTATAATACCGAGAGTGGCGGACTAAATTCCGGAGAAAAAAGCAGGTTTTTAACCCAACTGGAAATTGAAAAACAACCTAACCACCTTTTAAAAATCAATACCGTTTCACCAAAAGTACCCAAGGTGAATAACGAATTAAAAGTAATTGGGAAAACTCCGGCCATGATTGAGAAATTAAAAGATCTGGCAAATTATGGGTTTTCACCCTCAGCATTAACCAGTTATATCAGGAACCCGCTTGATTTTTACTATCAATATGTACTTGGCGTAAAAGAGGAAGAAGAAGTTGAAGAAACTGTAGCTTATAATACCCTGGGAACAGTGATACATGATAGCTTGGAAGTATTTTATAAACCACTGGAAGGAGAGTTACTAAAAGAAATCCATATTCTGGATTTCAGAAAACGTATCGACCAGGAGGTGAGCACACAGTTTTATAAATCTTACACAAAATCACCCATCTTACAGGGAAAAAACTACCTGATTTTTGAAATCGCTAAACGTTATCTCTCCAATTTCTTGGACCTGGAAAACGATCGTTTAAAAAAAGGGGAAGCGATAAGAATTGAAAAAATTGAAAAAAATTTAAAATCGAAAATCAATATTTCTTCACTGGATTTTCCTGTATATATAAGAGGGAAAGTAGATCGTGTAGAAAATTGTAACGGTATCACCAGAATTATTGACTATAAAACGGGAAAGGTAGAACAAAGTAAAATAGAAATTGTAGATTGGGAAAACATTACTACAGATTACGATAAGTATAGCAAGAGTTTTCAGGTACTTGCCTATGCTACCATGATGAAAAACGAAGAAAATATTCCGTTACCTCTAGAAGGAGGAATAATATCTTTTAAAAACCTGAAAGCCGGTCTCCTAAAATTTGCCAAGCGAGAGAAACCGCGAGGTGGCTCCAAAGATTTCTCAATAAACGAAGACACTTTTTTAGCTTACGAAGACCAATTAGAAAAATTAATTACTGAAATTTGCAATCCGGCGATTCCATTCACCGAAAAAGAGATTTAAAAGCTTATGGAGATTACTAGAAAGAAGAACATTCAAATTGAAGGAAAACATAATAAACCAATACTTTGCGATTTGTTTTTCCAGGACGATCAAAAACCAAAACCCGTAGTTATTTTTTGTCATGGTTATAAAGGTTTTAAAGACTGGGGAGCCTGGGATAAAATGGCCGAAACTTTTGCTGAAAAAGGCTATTTTTTTGTGAAATTTAATTTTTCACATAATGGTACCACCCCAGAAAATCCTACAGAATTTTTAGACATCGAAGCTTTTGGCGATAACAATTATAGCATAGAACTAGACGATCTACAATCAGTAATCGATTGGCTTTTAGTTCCAGATTTTCCAGATGCTATACAAATAGATGTTAGCCATATTAACCTTATTGGGCATTCTCGCGGCGGCGCTATAGCCATTATTAAAGCAGCCAATGAAAAGCGTATCACCCGATTGGTTACTTTTGCAGCACCTACAGACCTTGGCGCGAAATTCCCCACCGGGAAAGACCTTGAAAAATGGGAAAAGAAAGGTGTGCAATACATCGTAAATACACGCACAAAACAACAATTGCCTCACCATTACCAGTTTTATAAAAACTATAAGGAAAACAAAGAGCGCCTAAATGTCAAAAATGCCACTAAAAAACTGGAAATCCCTCATTTAATTGCACACGGCAGTAATGATACGACCGTTTCAATTTCCTGCTCTGGAGAATTGTTTGAGTGGAGCCCAATTTCAAAATTACTATTGGTAGAAAATGCCAATCATGTTTTTGAAGCTTCTCATCCCTGGGAAAAAGAAGACCTTCCAGAAAAATTTCAATATTTATTAGACAGGACGTTCCCATTCATCGCTGCAGAAGTTCAGGATCTGATTGATGAGTATGGTGATAATGATGATGACAATTAAAATCAAAGATATATGAATATTGGGCTACTATGTCCAATTACCAAAGTCATAAAGAGTTTTAAACCTCTTAACAACTTATCGAACCTCCTTATTCTTGAATGAATGTAGGAGGTTTCTTTTTTTCTTTTAGCATAGGAATTATCTTTGATCTCAAATCTTATAAAAAATGAATCGATTTTTAATATTCTTTCTTTTGCTGGGCTTAAAGACATCAGCTCAGTTTAACGAGAAAGGCAATTTATATTACGAAGAAACCATTAAACTTCATGGTAAATCTACTCAAGAAATTAAGGAAAAACTCCATGAATGGCTCTTATCAGAATTTGAGCAATCTAATATTAAGGCGTCTAAAAATACCGAAAACGAGATGATTGTTGATATTACTTCAGGAATTGACATCAAACAAGGAAGCGCCAGCATTCCCATGGATATTTACTTCGGAATTTTAAGCAATTTTAAAGATAACGAACTTAGCATTCAGTTAAGTCATATCGATATCGGCCCAACGCAGACGCCGGTTAAAATTAATTTTCCGGATTTTGAGGCTTTCAAAAGCGAAATGCAGGAAACGGTAGACCGACTAAGTGGTGAGGCAAAAGCTAAAAATCAGGCCATTCTGGATGATGAAAAGAAAATGAAAAGCATTTACGAGCGTGGCTTACAAAATCATGATCAAATGCTAACTGCTGTAAAAAGCTACATTCGCGGATTAATCGAAAGATTAAAAGTCTATATGAAATAAAAAACCTCGCAAAAATTGCGAGGTTTTGTGGAGAATATCGGAGTCGAACCGATGACCTTTTGGCTGCCAGCCAAACGCTCTAGCCAGCTGAGCTAATCCCCCATTTTGACCGAAGCAAATTTATAAATTTTATTGAAATAAAAAAGTTTTTTAAACCGAATGATTAAACCTGCCCTTCCAAAAGACCTCTCCGAGATAAAACGTCTTACCGAACGTTGTGCCGAAGCCATGATAGATAAAGGGATTAACCAGTGGAACGAGAACTATCCTTCTAAAGAAAAACTAGCTACAGATATCGATAAAAACGAACTATTTAAGCTTGTTAATACCGAAAATGAGATTATGGGTATCATCGTTTTAACACCTGAAATGGATGAAGAGTACCTTCCTATACCTTGGATCACTGAAAATAAAAACAATCTATATGTCCATCGCCTGGCTACAGACCCAAGCTTTTGGGGGCTTGGAAATGGAAAAAAATTAATGGACTTTGCTGAAGAGTTTGCCAGAAAACACCATTACACATCTATAAGGTTGGATACCTTTAGCCAGAACAAAAGAAACCATCGCTTCTACGAATCCAGAGGCTATCAAAGGTTAGGGGATATTTTCTTCCCGGTAAAAAGCGAACATCCGTTTCATTGTTACGAGCTAGTTCTTTAAAAAAACCTGTCTATATTTACCAATATGGCCAAATTGGATACCTCTGCAGTAAGTTTCAAAAACATTAATAGGATTGCAATACCTGCGATAATCGCAGGTATTGCAGAACCTTTAATTTCACTTACCGATATTGCTGTTATTGGCAATGTAGAAAGTAACTCGGTTGAAGCACTAGCTGCTGCCGGTATTGTAGGTTCTTTTCTTTCTGCCGTAATCTGGATTTTAGCGCAGACAAAAACCGCTATTTCGGCAAAAGTATCCCAACATTTAGGAGCTAACCGTCTTCATGCTGTAAAAACCCTGGTGCCGCAAACCATCGTTTTTAATCTTTTACTTAGCCTCTTTATTTACGGGATTACCGCACCATTGGCAACATTTATATTTAGTGCTTACAATGCTAAAGGTTTGATTTTGGAGTATTCCGTAAGTTATTATCAAATTAGGGCTATTGGTTTTCCCTTAACGCTACTTACCTTCACCATTTTTGGAGTATTTAGAGGCTTACAAAACACCTCCTGGGCCATGAAGTGCAGCTTAAGCGGAGCGGTAGTAAATATTTTACTCGATTACCTGCTGGTATATGGTATAGAAGGCTATATCCCGGCGATGCATTTGGAAGGTGCTGCCTATGCCAGTCTTGCTGCCCAGACTACTATGTTGATAATGGCCTTATGGTTTTTCTTTAAAAAAACACCATTTCATCTTAAACCAAGCTTAAAACTTAATCCAGAATTTAAACCCCTTTTGGTCATGGCGGCGAATCTTTTTTTAAGGACACTTTCCCTAAATATCGCTATTATGCTGGCCAATGCCTACGCAACAGACTATGGAGAAAACTATATTGCCGCGCAAAGTATTTTGATGAATATATGGTTGTTTTTTAGCTTTTTTATAGATGGTTATGCTAATGCCGGCAATGCCATTGGAGGAAAATTATTAGGTGCCAAAGATTACAAAAACCTGTGGGAATTAAGCAAAAAAATCTCCAAATACGCAGTATTGATCGCTTTGATATTAATAGCCATCTGCGGAATTTTCTACAATCAAATCGGGATTTTATTTAATAAAGATGAAGTGGTTTTAGGGCTTTTTGCCTCGGCTTTTTGGATCGTACTTTTAATGCAACCCATTAATGCGATCGCTTTTATGTTCGACGGCATATTTAAAGGCCTGGGAGAAGCAGCTTACCTACGCAATTTATTACTTGTCGCTACCTTTCTGGGTTTTACCCCGGCATTGTTAATTTCAGATTATTTTGGCCTGAAATTGTACGCGATTTGGATGGCCTTTTTGGTCTGGATGCTCATTAGGGCAAGCGGACTCGTTATTAAATTCCGAAGAAAATATTTAAATAAAGAAGTTTAACCTAAAAGTGTTCCTGTTGATTCCAAGCTAGACTCAACTGGCATGCTAAAATTGAAGCTGGTCACGCCATCTTCAGATGTAACACCTAAATTACCATGATGCGCCTTAGCAATCTCTGAAGCGATATAAAGTCCTAAACCTAATCCATTTTCATTATTTTTGGCTTTACTTTTAAAATAAGGTTTAAACAATTCACGCTGATTCTTTTTAGGAATTGTCTCCCCATGATTAATAACCGAAAGCGAAAATTGAGAGGAACTACTTGATATTTTAACCAGCACAGGCTTTTTAGATATGCTGTGTTTTATAGCATTATTTAACAAATTGGAAAGTAATTGTGCCATTCTGGTGGTATCACAATCTACTTTTTGATGTAAACTTATTTCACTTTCAATCAATCTATCCGCATTAATAATTTTACACTCCGTAATCACTTCTCCTAACTCTTTTTCCAGCTTATTGTTATCTTCGCTTAGGTTCAAACTAATCCCCTCTCCTATATTTCCGTTGGCAAAATCTAAAAGATTATCGATTAAACTCTGCATCCTGTAAGAAGTAGATTTGATGATCTCTGCCTGCTTTTTGGCAGCCTCGGGTATCTTTGAACTAAGAAGCATATCTGCACAAATTCTGGTAGTGCCAACGGGATTTCTAAGATCATGACCTAAAATAGCAACAAAAGTTTCTCTAAGTTCAGCTATCTCATCCTGTTTCTTAATCTTTCTATTAGCTTGCCTAAGTTTATGAATAGATTCTAAATGATAAGAGATTAAATCTGTATACAACTTAAACATATCTCTAACCCCGTCGTTATTTATTTTAGCAGGTTTTGGATCGATCGCACATAAGGTCCCAAAGAAAGAACCATCTTTCAGAAAAATAGGATAAGAAATATAACTTTTAAAACCATACTGTTTTGGAGTATGATGATTACAAAATATAGTGTTATGATCTACATCCTCTATAACCACAGGAATGTGATGTTGCCTAATTTCGTTACAAATTGTAGATTCTACTGCTAACTCATCTCCAGGTCTTAAACCAAACTCAATATCATCCTTAGAAACCGCAGTAATCCAACGCTCTTCGGTAACTCTTGCTATCGCAACAAACCGCATATTAGAGGAACAGCTAATTACATTAAGTAACTTATGAATTCCGGGAATTTCATTTACATCTTCGATGTCTTTTCTAAGAGCTAAACTTTTATCTATTGCCATATTCTGAAAACGCTGAAAGGTACAAAATTGATTACCTTGATCAGCAATATAGGCACTCTTTTATTAACGAAGTCTTCGCTTATCATTTTCTTAAGATTATTTACATTTGATAAAACTTGAATTATGACCACCACACGCGAGAACGGAAGCTTATATACCTCAATAGAAAATAACATGGGGATTATTGAATTTGGGCATCCTGCCAGTAATAGTTTTCCCGGTGTACTTTTAGACCGACTGGAAAAAGCTATTTGCGAATATTCCGATCAGCCAGAAGTAAAAGTAATCCTCCTGAAATCTGAAGGAGAAAGAGCATTTTGTGCCGGTGCTTCTTTTGACGAATTAATGGCTGTTGAAAACATGCAACAGGGTAAAGTCTTTTTCTCTGGCTTTGCTAAAGTTTTAAACGCCATGCGAACCTGTAAGAAGTTAATTATTGGTCGTATTCAGGGAAAAACCGTTGGAGGAGGCGTTGGATTAATCGCTGCTTGCGATTATGCCATGGCTACGGAAGCTGCTGCTATCAAACTCTCAGAACTAAGTATTGGAATCGGGCCTTTTGTGATCGCACCAGCCATAGAACGTAAAATTGGGATTGCTGCCCTTGGCGAGCTTACATTAGCCGCACACGAATGGAAAACCGCATATTGGGCAAAAGACAAAGGACTTTTTGCCCGGGTTTTTGAAAGTACTAAAGATTTAGATAAAGAAATTGGAATTTTTGCTGAAAAATTAGCATCTTACAATCCTGAAGCCCTACTCGAAATGAAACGTGTGTTATGGCAAGGCACCGAAAACTGGTCGACTATCCTCATGGAAAATGCTGCCATTAGCGGAGAACTGGTATTATCAGACTTTACCCGGAATGCACTTGCTAAATTTAAAAAATAATATATGAAAGTTTTACCATTAGACACTTTGGGTGATAAAGCAGAAATGATGGGAGCATTTACAGGAGAAATCGCTGCGATGATGATGCCATTTGCATTTTTTGTTATCGTTGCCTTTTTAGTTTACCGAATTTTTAAAAAGAAAAAACTACACCGTGACGCACGCTGATGAAATGGATCTAGGAGTCCAGTTCAATGACTTTTTAATAGTACTTCTGCCTTTCCTCATTCTCTGCTTCGTAGTTCTTATTGCCTATCGCGAATTCAAGAGAAAAAAATAAAATGATTGAAATAAAACGGACTAGTTCTAGCGAAATAGATTTTCAACATTTAGTTTCAGAATTAGATTGGGAGCTGTCTACAAGAAATGGGGAAACAAACGAATTCTTTGCCCAGTATAATAAAATAGACCAGATTAAAAATGTAATCATCGCAACTATTGACGATAAACCTGTTGGATGTGGAGCTATGAAAGCATATGATAGTGATACCATGGAGATCAAAAGGATGTTTGTTCCTATTGAAATGCGCGGTAAAGGAATAGCGGTTCACATTTTAAAAAACCTTGAAAAGTGGGCAAAAGAAATGAATTATAGCAAGTGCATATTAGAAACAGGCAACAAAATGCCTGAAGCTATTAGATTATACGAAAAAAGTAATTACAAAGTAGTTCCTAACTATGGTCAATATAATGGTATAGAAGATAGTATCTGTTTTGAGAAGCACCTATAATATTAAAAAAAAAAGTCAAAACTCTAAATAAATTAGTTCATCAAGCGCAATAATCCCATAGAAATAAAACTTCTACAGACTAACACCTAACTTTACAATTTCTTTGGCTTTATTAATCGCAGCATTTACTAATTTTAGATAAATTAAAAAGCATGCCTTTTTTTCAACAACCTGAACTACCAAAAGATCAACCTGCGACTCAATCCCAGCAATATGGTTTTGAGCTCTCCGACTTTTTAAGTGACAACTTTTGGTTTCTGCTCATTTTTGTTGTCATAACCGCATTAGTGATATTTGATTATTACCGCCGTAAAAAAGAAAGACAGTAATGCAAAGTACCTTACCTGAAAATGAAGAAACTTTTGAAATTTTAAGTTTTCTTAGTGGCTATGGCTTTTGGATGATTCTAGCCATCATCCTAGTTATCCTGGTTTTGTATAAAAAGTTTAGAAAATAGCCCTCCTAATTCTTTTTGCGTTAGTAATATGCATTAGAAATCCTTTTGCTCGTTCCTCGCAAAAGAGGATAGCAAAAGCCACCACTAACAAAATTGCTAATAAAGAATCTTAGGGCAAACCCTCCAGGTATGAATCCAAAAAACTTTTTTCTGATTTCGAGGTAAGTCTCAGGGGATTAAACTTACCGGGTTTTCAACCAACCGGTAATACTTAAACGCTCAGAATTTTTTACTTCTTTTACCTCGTGCTCTAAAATCTGACTTTCGAAAATGACCACCCTTCCAGGTAATGGATAAATCACCTCCTCGCTTCCATCTTCCTTATAAATCACCAGTTCTCCTCCATTTGTTTTCAACCAGTTTTCATCGTTTAAATAACTTACAATAGAAAGTTTACGACGAGAATCATTTTGAAAAGTATCTAAATGCCGCTTGTAAAATGTACCCTTTGGATATACGGCATAGTGAAATTCTTTATGCAGAATACCCATAAAACAGGTTCTGTTTAGATATTCGATAAGATTGTTGATTTTGTGGAAGAAAATTTTTTCGGTTTCTCCGGCTTCAGCTTCGTTCATCCATAAAATAAAATCACCGCGAATCGCTTTTTCGATAAGTTCGTTAGTGCGGTTACCAATAGCCGACTTTTTAAACTTGTCTTCTTCGTATTTATGCAGTAACGAACTTCTAAGTTTCAGGATTTCTAGAGGATCAAAAAAATCGTCAACAATACTATATTGCTTCTCCAACAAATCGTCTATAATTTGCTCGTACTGCTGATTTACAGTAAAATCCAGCTGCTCAAAAAGTTCTTCTTTCAATGCCTATATTTTATAAAAATCGCGCAAAATTAGTCTATTTTTAAATACAAAAGCTGAAAGCTGGCAGAAAATAACACCCTTAAGTGTTGGAAATTAGAGAATAGACAAGCATCTAAAATAAGTGATACTATTTTGTATGCCGAAGAAATAGAAAAGCATAACGTAATTCCCCAAATACGA
>CESL01055301.1_pt1 | contig 39136 bp, 34 predicted proteins | sample 531221 | NCBI WGS metagenome assembly CESL01 (sample SAMEA2622197, study PRJEB7988) | marine metagenome | biome: marine biome (ENVO:00000447); feature: mesopelagic zone (ENVO:00000213) & marine oxygen minimum zone (ENVO:01000065); material: "saline water (ENVO:00002010), including plankton...
TTTGCCACACTGGCCGCCTGCGGCTCCGGCCGAGCGGAAGCCAAGAATTTCCCGGTCAAGCTTTCCGAAGCGCAATGGCGCAAGAAGCTGACGAAACAGGAGTTTGCGGTGCTGCGCGAGGCGGCGACCGAACGGCCCTATTCCTCGCCGCTCAATGACGAGAAGCGGGCCGGCACATTCGTGTGCGCGGGATGCGGCAACGGGGTCTACAGTTCCAAGACCAAATATGATTCCAAAACCGGCTGGCCCAGTTTCTGGCAGGCGCTGGACAAGGGCGCGGTCGGCACCACCACCGATTACAAGATCGGTTATCCGCGGACCGAGGTCCACTGCGCCGACTGCGGCGGCCATCTTGGGCATATTTTCGATGACGGCCCCAAGCCGACGGGCAAGCGCCACTGCATCAATGGCGCAGCGATGGACTTCAAACCTGCCTAGGCCGTTCGGCCGAGGTCCGGATTACATCGTGTCCTGCACCAGGATCGGACACTGGACCCTGACGGCGAGCATGGCGAATTCGCGCAGGGAGAAGGTGTCTTCGAACACCAGGCCGTAGTTGGCATCCCTGCGCCAGCGCACTTTGCAGCGCACATCGGGCATATGTTCGCAGCCGATCGTCAGCCGCTGATCGATGGCGAAAACGTGGTCGCATTCGATGCGCGAGCCCTGCTGCGACAGGTTGACGGTGAACGCCTCCGTCCGTCCGGCAAGGCTGGTGACCGTCAGCGGCAGCATGATGTTAAGCCGCAGCGCGCGTTTGGGATAACTCCAGTTTTCGCGAATCAGGCGATCGACGGCAACCGGCGCGGCGAACCGATAGCTGGCATCGAAGCCGTCGCTGCGGACCAGTTCGAGTTCGTAGGTTTCGCCGTTCTGGAGTTCGAGCGCGACCGCCTTGTCCGTCGGCAGGGCATGGAAGGTCCGGATCGACACACCGGTCGAGGACACGTCGCGGATTACGCAGACGAATTCGCCCTGGCCGCAAACGAGCTTAGCGGCGCGGATGAGCGACACGAAACGCGGTGCGCCGCGCTGATCGGCGGTGTCGGAAGGCGCCTGTTCGCCCGTGTCGAGTCCGTTGGTGTAATCCATCGTCCCTTGCTTCCCGATTGCACACAGCCGCGTACTGGCTGCTGCGGCAACACTGCACGAACACCCCTTCGAACCGCGCTAATAAGGGGTTAGGGGTTAATGCGGAGATAAAGCGGGTACAGTGGCGGGACGGATGCCGCACGCGGCTGGTACGGGTGGCGGGACTCGAACCCGCACGAGCAAAGCTCAGGGGATTTTAAGTCCCCGGCGTCTACCATTCCGCCACACCCGCTTGCAGCGCATCGCCCTAGTCGCTGCCGGGCGGGCGGGCAATCACGGTTCGCACATGGGCGAACAGTTCATTCCTGGTTGAGGCGTTTGCGCATGTCCTTGCCCGGTTTGAAGTAAGGCACGCTCTTGGCAGGAACGTCGACCGTTTCGCCGGTGCGGGGGTTGCGGCCCTTGCGCGCTTCGCGTTCGCGCGTGGAAAAGGCGCCGAAGCCGCGCAGTTCCACACGGCCGCCTTCGGCGAGACGCTGGGCGATCTCTTCGAAAAAGATATCGACCACCTGCTCGACCTCTTCTGCGCGCAATTCTGGATTGTCCTGCGCCAGCGCGGTGAGGAGTTCGGATCGGATCATAGGTGTGCTCCCGGCCTCTCCGGCCGCAAATTTCTGGTTCCAACGCGACCCTTGGAAACCCGCAGTTTACTGCGCGATTCCAGCCTTACGACTGTGGCAGAAGCCGGGTCAACCCGCAAGCCGGCCCGGCAGAATTTCGTGTGTTTCTCATGCTTCGGCAAGCAGTTCGCGGGCCGATACGCCCAGCCGGTCCATGCGCGCCCTGATTTCGGGCCATTCCTCGCGCAGGAAGGCCTCGCGCTCGCTCTTGCGCAGGCGGCCGGCCGCGCCGGGCACGACATACATGCCGACGCCGCGCTGCACCTCCACCAGGCCATCGTTCTGGAATTGCTGGTAGGCCTTGGCCACCGTGAGCGGATTGGCGCCCTGTTCCGCCGCCAGCGCACGGACCGAAGGAAGCATGTCGCCTTCCGCATACCGGCCATCGATAATCGCCGCTGCGATCATGTCGCGCAGCTTGAGGTAGACCGGCTTTGACTGGTTCTTCATCGTCATTTCCCCGCGACAGACTGCTTCAGTGCCATAATACACCGCGTCGCGCAAGGTTCCCGGCAGCGCAGCGTCCAGACAGCCGCAAGACGGTCACTTGTGTAACTAATGCTTCACATGCGACTCAAAGGCGTTAATGTGCGCCTCAATTCGGGGAGGGCCTGCGCAACGACGCGGCTCCGGCGTAAATTAAGGATACCGGGTAGACATGGTCGAAGGCGTATTTTTCACATTCGGTTCAACGTACGAAATGTGGGCCTTCCGCATTGCGGTCGTGGCGCTGGTGTCATTCCTGATTGGCGGAATGGTCCTCGTTACACGCCCGCAGGAAGAAGTGATCGGGCATCCCAAGGGACTGTTCCTGCTGTTCATGGCCGAAATGTGGGAGCGGTTTTCCTACTACGGCATGCGTGCCCTGCTGATCTTCTACCTCGTCCAGCACTGGCTGTTTTCCGATGCCGAAGCCTCGGTCATCTACGGTGCCTATACCGCACTGGTCTATATTGCGCCGGTCGTCGGCGGCTATCTGGCCGATCGATACGTCGGACAACGCAAGGCAGTCCTATTCGGAGCGGTGCTGTTGACTTTCGGCCACTTCTTCATGGCGTTCGAAGGCGATAACACGCTGGGGCAGGACAACCCCATGATCAACGTGTTCTGGCTTGCACTGGCACTGATCATCGTGGGTTCGGGCTTCCTCAAGGCGAACATTTCGGTGCTCGTCGGTCAGCTGTATTCCCGCACCGACATTCGCCGCGACCCCGCCTACACCATCTTCTACATGGGCATTAACGTCGGGGCAGCGACTGCGTCGATCATCTGCGGCTATCTCGGTCAGACGGTCGGATGGCAGTACGGCTTCGGACTTGCCGGTTTCGGCATGCTGATCGGCTTGGTCTTCTTCATCATCGGAAAACCCCTGCTGCGCGGCAAGGGTGAGCCGCAAAATCCGGAACGGATCGCAGGCGGCAAGGAATACCTGATCTACGGTGCGGGCCTCGGGATGGTCGCGCTGTGCTGGCTCGCGATCCAGTTCCAGGAGCTGGTCGGCGTGTTGCTCGGCGGATTCGGCGGAGCGCTGGTCGCCTATGTGCTCGCCATCGTTACTTTCCAGATGGCCTATGGCTCCTGGCGCCAGGCACCGACTGTTCCATTCTTTATCTATATCTCCAGCGCAGTCGGCCTGATCGTATCGTTGATCGCGGCATCGCAGGGCAGCGATCCGGCGCAGTACACCGCCGGCGCATCGCTCTTGACTCTGATCGGCGTACTCATCCAGCAGTCGTTGGTTAAAACCTTCCACGAGCGCGACCGCATCTTTGCGGCGATGTTCCTGATCCTCACTTCAATCGTGTTCTGGGCTCTGTTCGAACAGGCAGGCTCTAGCCTCAACCTCTTCACGGACCGCCATGTCGATACGCAAGGTGTCAGCGCTTCGATCTTCCAGTCCGTCAACGCGATCTACATCGTCCTGCTCGCTCCGCTCTTCGCCATGCTGTGGCAGGGCCTTGCGGCCAAGGGTGCCGAACCGAGCACGCCGATGAAATTCGGTCTGGCCGTGGTGCAGGTCGGTCTAGGCTTCCTGGTCCTGGTCTGGGGTGCGGAAAGCGTCGGGGTTAACGTTCCGACACCGGTGATCTTCATCTTCCTTATCTACCTGCTGCACACGACCGGTGAATTGTGCCTCAGCCCCGTCGGTCTTTCCGCCATGAACCGATTGAGTCCGGCTCATATCGCCTCGCTCGTAATGGGCACCTGGTTTTTCGCATCGGCCACCGGCAATTTCGCAGCCGGGCTCATCGCGGCGGCCACCGGTGCGGAGGGAGTTGGCGAGGAAGCAGGCAAACAGCTTGTGCTCGATGTTTACGGCACCGTTGGCTGGTGGGCCGTGGGAATCGGTGTCGGCGTGATGGTCATCAGCCCGCTGGTGAAAAAACTGCTGCATCTTGATACGCTGCGTGACGACGATGTTGGCGACGACCTGCTCGGCCAGGCCGAAGGTCCGGGCGAACCGCAGGGTGCCGGGATCCATCCCGAAACCCGCCCGCGTGTCTGACCGGGGCGCGGGGTCAATCGGCAAAACGCCGGCTGGCACCGACGAATGTAATTGACCGCACGGGCCGGGGCAGCAATGCTCCGGCCCGACTGATTTGGGGGTTTCATGACTAGATTTGCCTTGCTTGCCTGTGCCGCAGCATTCGTTGTGGCGGGATGTTCAACGACCGGCGGCGGCGATACCGCATCGGCTTCGTCGGGCGACTGGACCGCACCCGTCGGCAAGGATGGCAATGCGCCGTTCCCTTCCACGTATAAACCTTATCCCGGACGCCCGACGGCGCTGGTCGGCGCCACGATTTACGACGGTCGCGGGGGCCGGATCGACAATGGCACGGTCCTGTTCCGCGACGGCAAGGTTGCCGCCGTGGGCGATGCGTCTCTTTCCACGACGGGATACGATGTCGTCGACGGCAGCGGCAAGTTCGTCACCCCCGGCGTGATCGACATCCATTCCCATCTGGGCGACTATCCCACCCCCAGCGTCGAGGCCCATTCCGACGGCAATGAAGCGACCGCCCCGATGACGCCCGAAGTCTGGGCCGAACATTCGGTCTGGCCGCAGGACCCCGGCTTTACCCGCGCGCTTGCGAACGGGGGCGTAACCGCGCTGCAGATCCTGCCCGGATCGGCCAATCTGACCGGCGGGCGCTCGGTCACCCTCAAGAACGTTTCCGCCCGCACCGTGCAGGGCATGAAATTTCCCGGCGCACCCTACGGCATGAAGATGGCCTGCGGCGAAAACCCCAAGCGGGTCTACGGCAGCAAGGGACGGATGCCTTCGACGCGGATGGGCAATTTCGCGGTCAACCGGCAGATGTGGCTCGATGCGCAGGCCTATGACGGCGAAAAGCGCGATCTCGGCAAGGAAACGCTGAAGGGCGTTCTCGACGGCGAGATCCTGGTCCACAATCACTGCTACCGTGCCGACGAGATGGCGCTGGTCATGGATATGGCCAAGGAAATGGGCTATAAGGTCACCGCCTTCCACCACGCAGTCGAAGCCTACAAGATCGGCGATCTCCTGCGCGAAAACGACGTTTGCAGCGCCGTCTGGGCCGACTGGTATGGTTTCAAGATGGAAGCCTATGACGGCATCTTGGAAAATGCCGCCTTCCTCCAGCGCGAAGGTGCCTGCGTCGTCATCCACTCGGACGATGCGAACGGCATTCAGCGGCTCAATCAGGAAGCCGCCAAGGCGCAGGCCGCCGGGCGTCGCATCGGCATCGATATTCCCGATGCCGAAGTGGTGGGCTGGTTCACCTACAATGCAGCCAAAGCCATGGGCATCGGCGACATGACCGGCAGTCTCGAGCCCGGGAAGATGGCCGACGTCGTGCTGTGGAACGGCAATCCGCTGTCGGTTTATACAAGACCCGAGAAGGTCTGGATCGACGGGGCGCTGATGTATGATGCCATGGATCGCAAACGCCGACCGGTGAGCGATTTCGAACTCGGCCAACCGGGCGAAGGAGACGTGAAATGAGCAAGGCCAGCAAACGTCTCTCCCCCCTCGGTGCCGTGGGCATCGCTCTTGGCCTCGTCGGCGCATTCGTCGGTCATTCGGCAAGCGCGCAGGATGTCGCCATCACCGGGGTCACGGTTGCGACCGGCGATGGAAGCGAGCCCGTCGATAATGGCGCCGTGCTCGTTCGCGGCGGCCGCGTGGTCTATGCCGGGCCCGCGTCCGGAATGCCTGCCTCGGGCGGCGTGACCGCGATTGACGGACAGGGTGCCTGGGTTACCCCGGGTATCGTTGCGGCGATCACCACGCTCGGTCTGCTCGATGTAGGCGGTGTCGGAGAATCGAACGACAGTTCTGCCCGCAACTCGCCCTTCAGCGCCGCGCTCGATGTGGCACCGGCGGTCAATCCCAACTCGCAGCACATCCTCGTCCACCGTGCCGCCGGTGTGACCCGCGCCGCGACCACGACATCGCCCTCGGCCTCCATCTTCGCTGGCCAGGGCGCGATCATCGATCTCGGCGCCGATCCCGATGCCGTAATGCGCCCGCGCGCCTTCCAGATGGTTGCGTTGGGAGAGCAGGGCGGTCGGATTGCAGGTGGCAGCCGTGTCGCTGCGCACGTCCTGTTCCGCAATGCGCTGCGCGAAGCGATGAAGTTGGGAGAGGACGCACGCATCCCGGGCCGGTCGTCGGCGCGTCCCGAAACCGATTTCGGCGACGATGTGCCGGTCGATCCGCGTCTGTCGGGCGAATATGCCGAGCGTGCCGGAGACGTGTTGCTGACCCGGTTCGACGCGTCGGCGCTGGTGCCGGTAGTACGCGGAGAACAACTGCTGCTGGTTGCGGTCGAACGCGCGTCGGACATTCGCAGCGTGCTCGCGCTCAAGAAGGAGTTCCCACGGCTCGACATGGCGCTCGTGGGTGCGAGCGAAGGATGGCTTGTCGCGCAGGACATCGCCGCGGCGGGCGTTCCCGTCATCGCCGACGGGCTGGACGATCTGCCCGAAAATTTCGAGGAACTGGCTTCGACCCAGAGCAATATCGGGCGCATGGTGCAAGCCGGCGTGACGGTGGCGATCAACGCCAGCGCCATGGAAAACCCGCGCAACCTCAACCAGTATGCGGGCAATCTCGTTGCGCTTGGCCGCGTACCGGGCGCGGCGGGCCTTTCCTGGGGACAGGCGCTGGCTGCGATCACCTCGGTGCCTGCGCGTATCCTCGGCATCGATGGACGTGCCGGTACGCTGGCGCAGGGTGCGGCCGGCGATCTGGTGGTCTGGGATGGCGATCCGCTCGAGGTCGGCTCGACACCGGTGAGGGTGTTCATCGATGGCGTAGAGCAACCGCTCGAAAACCATCAGAGCCGCCTTCGCGATCGTTATCGCGACCTCGATACGAGCGACCTGCCCAAGGGATACGACTGGTAACGTCATGAAAGAAATGCGCACCACCCTGCTCGCATTGGGCGCCGCTGCGGCGGCCGTGAGCTTTCACGCGCTGTATGCGCAGGATGCGCCTCCGGTCGACCGGTCGCAGGACATCGGCTGGATGAACGCGCAGCAAGCCTATCTCACCAAGCTGGATGCGGCTGGTGGATGGCGCGTGATGCCGGGCGGCCTGCGCTGGCGCTATGTCGACTATGCGGGAAGCGACGAAAAGCCGAGTGTCGAGGACACGGTGACCGTGCACTATGCGGGCACTTTTATCGACGGCACGACCTTCGACAGTTCGTTCGACCGGGGGGAACCGGCAACCTTCCCCCTCAATCGGCTGGTCAAGGCGTGGCAGATGGCGATCCCCGAGATGGGTGTGGGCGACACGATCGAGATCGCAGCACCGGCAGACCTTGCCTATGGTGCATCCGGCAAGGGCCCGATACCCGGCGGTGCGACCCTGCTGTTCAAGGTGCAATTGCTCGGCATCGAAAAGGCCGACTGACCCGAAAAGCACGCGGCACTTGCAAAGCCGGGAGGACATGGTAGTTATGTTGACGCCGTAAACATAAGGTGCGTCATGATGGATCCTGCACTCGTTTCCCTGCTGGCCGCGTCGGTGGCTTTCGTTGGCAGTCACTTCGCCCTCTCCCATCCGCTTCGCGCGCCGCTGGTAGGCGCGCTGGGAGAGAATGGCTTTCGCATTCTGTATTCGCTGGTCGCGCTTGCCACATTCATCTGGGCAGCCACGGCGTTTCGCAGCGTCGGCGCGGGTGGAACGCCGCTGTGGGATGGAATGAGCGATGCGATCTGGATCGTCGTCACGATAATCATGCTGGTCGCGTCGGTTCTGCTGGCGGGCAGCTTCGTGCGCAATCCGGCCCTTCCCGATGCGCGGGCAAGCCGGAATGCCGCATTGCCCGTACACGGCGTTTTCCACGTTACGCGGCATCCGATGATGTGGAGCTTCGCCCTTTGGGCCGCTGCCCATGTTCTGGTCAGCCCGACACCGCGACAGTGGATCATGGCTGGCGCGATCGGATTTCTGGCGCTCGCGGGCGCCCACATGCAGGACCGCAAGAAGCGGGCGCTGATGGGCGATGCGTGGGACGACTGGCAAAGCCGGACCAGCTACTGGCCGCGCTTCGGCAAGCTCGTGCAGGCGGGCGCGGTCGCCTGGATCGGGGGCCTGCTCATCTGGCTCGGGGCCACCTATGGCCATATTCACGCCAATGGCATGCCCGCCGGAATTTGGCGGTGGGTGGGCTGACTAACGCCCTTCGAACCGCGGTGGGCGTTTTTCCAGCAGGGCGTCGATGCCTTCCATGTGATCGTCGGTCAGGTGCATGAGCGCCTGCGTATTGGCCGCCATCTCGAGCGCCGTATCGTAGCTGATGGATCGGCCCTGCCGCATCAGGTTCTTGGCCTGCCGCAGTGCGTGGGGCGGCATGGCAGCCACCCTGGCAGCCAGCGCGCGCGCCTCGTCCATGAGCGTCTCGCCCGCGACGACGCGGCTGACGAGACCCCAATCGAGTGCCGTTTGCGCATCGATCACATCACCGGTGTAGAACAGCTCCGCCGCGCGCGCCTCGCCGATGATGCGCGGCAGGATCCAGGTGCCGCCATCGCCGGGAATGATGCCGAGCTTGAGAAAGGTAACGCCGAACTTCGCCCTGTCGGAAGCGATACGCATGTCCGCAAGGCAGGCGAGATCGCACCCGAGCCCGATCGCCGGGCCATTGACCGCCGCGATCAGCGGCACGCGCAGGCCGTAGAGTGCGCGCAGCACCTTGTGGATGTTGTTGCGATAGCCGTCGGCGATTTCCGGCGCGGTCCCGCCGAAGGTGCCCGTCCGCTCCTTCATCGCCTTGATGTCGCCGCCCGCGCTGAAGGCCCGCCCCGCCCCGGTCAGGATCACGCAGCGAACATCCATGTCCGCATTGATCGCATCGCAGGCCGCCGCGAAGGCATCCCCGTCGCCCTTGGCACCGAGAGGATTCATCGTCTCGGGACGGTTGAGGGTAAGCGTGGTGACGTGATCGGCGGCGTGGGTGGTGAGCAGGGTCATGGGCGGAAGGTCCTTTCGTAGGCTTCCATGCCAGCGTGGGCATGCTTCGTCACCCATGAGCGGCGGACAGAGCGGTCCAAGCCGATCAGTCCTCGCGGGTGTGCACACCCCGGAGGATCGAGCGCCATGAGCGTTTATTGACCAGCCTTTGATACATGAGGCCGCAGGCGAGCAGCGCGATCAATCCGCCGAAGGCCGTAATGAACGCGCCCGACACTGTTGCTATGGCGACGACCGTCATCAGCGGAATCATGACCGTGAACCATCTGTGCCACGCCTTCCGGATTGCGTGCTGCCGATTTCCCTCGTCGGACATATCGCCCCCCTTTCCCAGGAAGAGGTACCAGAGGCAACGCCGGCACCGCAACCCAGGAGCAGACAGTGGCCAGTGCGACTTAAGCGCGGGCTTCTTCCACGCCGGCACTGTTGTGACGTAGCGCGTTGAGCACCGTATCGACGATGTGCGGCGCGTTGAGGCCTGCCTCGTCATACTGCTTGTCGGGATCGTCCTGATCCTGGAAGATGTCAGGCAGACGCATGGTGCGCACCTTGAGCCCCGCGTCGGTCAGACCTTCGTCGCTGGCAAAGGTCAGCACATGCGCGCCGAGGCCGCCGATGGCGCCTTCCTCTACCGTCACCACAACCTCGTGGCTGCGCATCAGCTTCTCGATCAGCGCGGTATCCAGTGGCTTGGCAAAGCGCATATCGGCCACCGTGGTCGAAAGGCCCTTGGCCTCGAGCTGATCGGCGGCCTTCTTGGCTTCTTCCAGCCGGGCACCGAGCGAAAGGATGGCGACCTTGGTGCCTTCACGCACCACACGGCCCTTGCCGATTTCGAGCTTTTCCAGCTGGTCCGGAATTGCCACGCCCGTACCGCTACCGCGCGGGTAACGGAAGGCGATCGGGCCATCGTCATACTCGGCCGCCGTGTAGGTCATGTGGGCCAGTTCCGCCTCGTCGGCGGCGGCCATAACCACGAAATTGGGCAGGGTGGCGAGATAGGTAATGTCGAAGCTTCCCGCGTGGGTGCAGCCATCGGCGCCGACCAGCCCGGCGCGGTCGATGGCGAAGCGTACGGGCAGGTTCTGGATGGCCACGTCATGCACGACCTGATCGTAGGCGCGCTGCAGGAAGGTGGAATAGATCGCCGCGAAGGGTCGCATTCCCTCGGCTGCGAGACCAGCTGCGAAGGTCACGCCGTGCTGTTCGGCGATGCCGACATCAAAGGCCTTGTCCGGATGCGCCTTGGCGAATTTATCGACGCCCGTTCCGCTGGGCATGGCGGCGGTGATGGCACAGATGCGCGGATCGTCGTTCGCCAGCTTCGCCAGCGTTTCGCCGAAGACGTTCTGATAGGCGGGCGGGCCGCCCGTCGATTTCTTCTGTTCGCCGGTGACGACGTCGAACTTGGCGACACCATGATACTTGTCGGCGCTGTTTTCGGCGGGGGCATAGCCCTTGCCCTTCGTGGTCACGACATGGATCAGGACCGGGCCCTGTTCGCTGTCCCGCACGTTTTCCAGCACCGGGATGAGATGATCGAGATTGTGCCCGTCGATCGGGCCGACGTAGTAGAAACCGAGTTCTTCGAACATCGTCCCGCCGGTCACCATACCGCGGGCGTATTCTTCCGCCTTCTCGAGACCGCCCCAGACCCTTCGGCCCATCTTGCGTGCGATGCGCGATGCCATGGAGCGCAGACCGAGATATTCGCTGCTGGACACCATACGCGCGAGGTAAGCGGACAGGCCGCCTACCGGCGGAGCGATCGACATGTCGTTGTCGTTGAGGATCACGACCAGCCGGTTGCCTGCCTGTTCGGCGTTGTTCATCGCTTCATAGGCCATGCCGGCGCTCATCGCGCCGTCACCGATCACGGCAATGCCGCGCCCCGGGCGGTTCTGCATCTTGTTGGCCATGGCAAAGCCCAGCGCAGCCGAGATCGAGGTCGAGCTATGCGCAGCACCGAACGGATCGTATTCGCTTTCCGCGCGCTTGGTGAAGCCGCTGAGCCCGCCGCCCTGGCGCAGGGTGCGGATGCGGTCGCGGCGCCCGGTCAGGATCTTGTGCGGATAGCACTGATGCCCGACGTCCCAGACCAGCTTGTCTTCAGGCGTATTGAAAACATAGTGGATCGCCGTGGTCAGTTCGACCACGCCCAGACCCGACCCCAGATGGCCACCGGTCTGGCCGACCGCGTCGATCATTTCGGCACGCAATTCGTCGGAGAGTTGCCGCAACTGGTCCTTGCCGAGCTTGCGGAGATCGTCTGGGGTATTGACCGTATCGAGCAACGGCGTCTTCGGGCGACTTGTCATAACACGTCGCTCTACACCCACATCACGCGGCTGTCGACAAACGGCTGGTCGCTAATGGCGGCCAGCGCGCCGCCGCATGTCAGCCGGCGCAATCGTCGCACAGACCGCGCAGCTCGACCACGGGGCGCACATCGGTAAACCCTGCATCCTTGCCCGCATCGCGCAGGGCGCCGGTCACCCGGTCGTCGTCGATATGCGTGGCTTTTCCGCAATCGTCGCAGATCAGGAAGATGCAATCGTGCCTGCAGCCGGGATGGGTGTTCACGAGATAGGCGTTGGCGCTTTCGATCCGGTTGGCCAGATTGGTCCGTACGAACAGGTCGAGGATGCGGTAGACGCTGTTGGGCGCCACCCGCTTTCCGCGCGACCGCGATAGATTATCGGCAATGTCGTAAGCGCTGGCCGGCTTGTCGTGCTGGGCCAGTTCTTCGAAGACGGACTGGCGCATGCCGGTCCATTGTTCCCCGCTGCCTGTCAGGGTCGTGCGGGCGGCGTCGATCAGAGCGTCGCCTTCGTGTTCCTTGTGGGAATGTACATGTCCAGCCATGCGCCAAAAGGTAGGGCGCGGCGCGCCCCGGCGCAAGCTAGTCGCGCTGGAAGCTCGCGGAATAGACCCCGGGGTACATGGCTTTCAGCGCCTTCACCTTGGGTGCATCCCAGCGCACGATATACCCGTTGCGCGGATTTCGAACCATGAAGTCCTGATGATAGGTTTCTGCCGGGTAGAAAGCCTGCGCGCGCTCGATCTTGGTGACGATCGGCTTCGACCACAGGCCCGCGCCGTTCAGCTGCGCGATATAGGCCTTGGCGACGGCATTCTGTTCGGCCGACATCGGCACGATGGCGCTGCGATACTGGGCACCGCTATCCGGACCCTGACGATTGAGCTGCGTCGGGTCGGCAACGACCGAGAAGAAGATCCGCAGCAACTGATCGTAACGGATCACCTTGGGATCGTAGGTAATCTTCACCGCTTCGGCGTGATCGGTAATGCCGCTGGACACCAGATCGTAACTGGCCTGGCGTTCCGTACCGCCATGATAGCCCGAGACGGCACTTTTCACGCCCTTCACATGGCTGAACACTGCCTCCACGCCCCAGAAGCAGCCACCTGCGAAGATCGCGGTCTTCAACCCGCTTTCCTTGGCAACACGCTCCGCCTGCGGCGCATTGACCGTCGCTTCGGCGGCAATGGCCGGCTGCTGGCAGGCGGAAGCCGCCAGCGCCAGCGCAAGACCGGCGAATGTCGCCCGCATACGCATCAAAGTATCGCTGCGATCAGTTGCGGCACGGCAGAGAGGATCTCTCCGCTGTTCACAAGCAAGATGGCAACGGCGCCGGCACCGAAGCCGATGCCGAAATTGCGATAGAGGTCGGGGGTAAAGAGGCTCATGGGGGGTTCTTTCGTCAACGTGTCCCACATGGTTACACACGCTGCCATTGCAACGCGCTTAATGCGTCCGTCGTCGTATATTCAGCTTCGTTTATCGAACGGGCCGGCTCAGTGCCGGAAGTGGCGCATCCCGGTAAAGACCATGGCGAGGCCATGTTCGTCGGCTGCGGCAACCACCTCGTCGTCACGGATGGAACCACCCGGCTGGATGATCGCGGTGGCCCCCGCCTCGGCGGCGGCCAGCAGACCGTCCGCGAAAGGGAAGAACGCATCCGACGCCACCGCGCTACCGACCGTGCGTGACGTGTCCCAGCCGTATTTCTCTGCCGCTTCGGCAGCCTTCATGGCTGCGATTCGGCTGGAATCGCGGCGGTTCATCTGGCCTGCGCCGATACCGGCGGTGGCGCCGTCCTTGGCATAGACGATCGCGTTGGATTTAACGTGACGGGCCACGGTCCAGGCGAACAGGCAGTCCTTCAGTTCCTGCTGCGTCGGCTGCCGCTCTGTCACGACTTTAAGATCGGCCTCGCTGATCGCGCCATTGTCCCGCGTCTGCACCAGGAGGCCGCCGGTGATCGGCTTGACCAGCAGACCGCCGCGCCGCGGATCGGGCAGATCGCCCGTGACGAGAAGGCGCAGATTCTTTTTCCTGGCAAAGACAGCCCGCGCTTCTTCGCTTACCGATGGCGCGATCACGACTTCGGTGAAGATTTCGCAGATCGCTTCGGCGGTCGGCCCATCCAGTTCGGTATTGACCGCAACGATCCCGCCAAAGGCCGAAACGCTGTCGCAGGCGAGCGCCTCGTTCCATGCCTCGAGGAGGCTGGACGCCTGCGCCACGCCGCAGGGGTTGGCGTGCTTGACGATGATCACGGCAGGTTCGCCGCCGGCGAATTCGGCGCAAAGCTCCAACGCGGCATCGGCATCGTTGTAATTGTTGTAGCTGAGTTCCTTGCCCTGCAGCTGCTCCGCCTGCGCGATACCGTGGCCATGCGGACCGGCAGGCGTATAGAGCGCTGCTTTCTGATGCGGGTTTTCGCCATACCGCAGTTCCACCGGCGCGCGGCCGTTGACGGCCAGGAAATCGGGGAAGAGCTGCTGCTGATCGGCAAAGGCGAACCACTGGCTGATCATCGAATCATAAGCGGCAGTCGCGGCAAAGGCCTTGGCCGCGCATTTGCGGCGGAAATCCAGCGACATCGCCCCGGACGCTTCGAGTTCGCCCGCAAGCGTATCGTAATCGGCGGGATCGGTGACGATCGTGACGAACTGGTGGTTCTTGGCGGCGCTGCGCACCATGGACGGTCCACCGATATCGATATTCTCGATGATTTCGTCCCGCTCCGCGCCCTTCGCGACAGTGGCTTCGAAGGGATAGAGATTGACCACGACGAGATCGATCGCACCGATTTCGTGCTCTTCCATGGCTGCGGCGTGCTCGGAATTGTCGCGTACCGCCAGCAATCCGCCATGGACCATCGGATGCAGCGTCTTCACGCGCCCATCCATCATCTCGGGAAAACCGGTCAGATCGGAAACGTCTCGCACCTCGAGACCCGCATCGCGCAGGGCCCTGGCGGTACCGCCGGTCGAAACCAGTTCCACATTTTTCGCTGCGAGCGCCTTGCCCAGTTCCACCAAGCCGGTCTTGTCGGACACCGAAAGCAGTGCCCGCTTGATCGCCACGTCGGTCATGAATTTCTATCCCATGCGTTTGAGCAGCCAGGGGAAGCGCCCCCCGCTGCGCGATGTCAGTCCTTCGACGACAAGCTGCTTCGTGGCCCGCGGGCGGCCTTGCCCGTCGACCCAGAGGCTGTCCTCGATCGCGATTTGCGCCTCGCCGCTATCGCCTCCGAGCCGGAATTGCCAGTAGCTTCCATCGGGCAGGGCAAGCCCTGCGCCGCGCATGTCGTCCGACAGCCCGGCATCGATCCCGTGACCCAGATGGAACCGGATCGCAAAGGCGATCTTGCCGCGCTTGCCCTGGCGGCCCGATGGTTCAAGAACGTCTTCACCCGACAGGCCGGAACCGTCCGCGCCCAGCAGCAGCGTGCGCCGGTGGATCAGGCCGTATCGCGCAGCATAGCCATTGTGCGAAGCCTCGAGGCGCACGGCATCGCGTCCCTTCTGCTTCACCACGTTACGGGCGATATCCACTTCCTCTACGCCCTTGCCGATCTGCCCCTTGATCAGCACGGCGGTGGAATTGGCATCGTCGAGCACCAGCGTCGAATGGGCGGCCGTGCCGCGCAGGCCCTGCTCGATCCGCACCGGCACCTGCCCTCCGGCAAGTTCGGATCCGCCGCAATTGACGATGATGCGCTGTTCGCCGTGCGAAAATTCAAATGCCAGGGTGGAAGCGCAGCCGTGGCGTGCATGCCGCGCCCGCGGCGGCGGCGCGGCATCGAACACCAGCACAGCCCTGCCCGCATCGGCGCGCTGATAGCCCCAGTACCGGCTGTCTTTGATCGGGCGCGTGCGCACGCCGCTGGCCCGGATCAATGCATCGACCTGCTGGCCTGAAGTTGCACCTGCGCCCTGCCAGCTACCCAGTGCGCGATCGCTCATCCGCAGCGTCAGCAAGGGGGGCACCAGCAGGCCAAGCATCGTTTCGAGTGCCGGCGGTGCGTCGCGGTCGACAGCTTCGTAACAGGCCCGCAAGTCAACCAGCAGCGCGATCGCTTCCATTTGCGCCAGTGGGCTGCGCGACAGCACGCCGCCATCTTCGCTCACCAGTTCCCCCAGCGCGCGCAGCAGGCCCGCTTCGCCGAACAGGCGGCGCGGGCGGCCATCGGGCAGCAGCAACCCGGCGGCAACGATGGCGCACCAGCCTGCGACCTGCCCCAGTCGATCCTCCGCCCGGGCCACTTCACGGTCGAGGAACCGCGCGGTTGCCTCCATCGATTCGAGCGCGCGCGAACGCAGACGGGCATCGCCCGACAGGATCAGCGGCGCCCCGACCAGCCATGCCATCAGCCTCAGACCGGCATGCTCGACCGTCCATGCCGGGCCTTTGGCGGGCACCGGATTGGCCTTCAGCCAGCGGGCGAGCAGGTCCTGCCCGATCGCGGCGCAATCTTCCCGCGGAGCGCAGGCGCCAAGGTCGCGCAACCAGGTAAATCCCTGCACCGCGCGTTGGACGGGCGGGGTAAGCTGGGCATTGCTGGAGAAATCGACCTTGCCGACCGGAACCTTCAGCCCATGAACCAGGAATTGTCCGGCCCTCAGCGCCACACCCGCTGCGCGGTCGCCCTGAAGCGGGCTGACGACCGTCGCCAGCAGGCGCGGTGCTGCAGGCTTGCGCAGCGGTGCGGCCAGAACGGAACCGGGAACGCCCAGGCGATAGGCCCAGCGCACCATGCCATCCACAGGGCCGGTACGGGGCGGCTGGAAGTCTGCCAGAACAAGGGGCCGTGCGGATTCGAGCGGGACCGTCTCGGGCCGCTCTGGCACCGTCTTTTCCACCAGGGGTTCGTCCATATCGGATAGGGGCAATGCAGGGGCATCGCCATTGTCCAGAGCGCGCCGATCCTCGCGCAGGAGAGTGCGCGCGCTGTCTGTCATGATTGTCCCTTCAGTGCCGCGATATTGGCAGCGTAACAGTCCGGCCCGCCCTTGAAGGTGGCCGAACCTGCAACAAGAACATCGGCCCCCGCATCGACGCAGAGCCGCGCCGTTTCCGCGTTGACACCGCCGTCCACCTCGAGGTGGATCGCGCGGCCGGTCCGGTCGATCATCTTCCTGATCGCTTCGACCTTCTTGAGCTGCGAATGGATGAAGCTCTGTCCGCCGAACCCGGGATTGACGCTCATCACCAGCACGAGGTCGACCTCGTCGATCAGGTAGTCGAGCATCTTGGCCGGCGTGCCCGGATTGAGCACGACGCCGGGCTTGGCCCCGGCAGCGCGAATTGCCTGCAGCGTGCGATGGATATGCGGGCCCGCTTCGGGATGGACGGTAATGAAATCGGCCCCCGCTTCGGCGAAGGCATCGATATAGGGATCGATCGGCGAAATCATCAGATGGACGTCGAAGGGCTTGTCCGTATGCGGACGCAGCGCTTTCACGACAGCCGGGCCGATGGTGATGTTGGGCACGAAATGCCCGTCCATCACATCGACGTGAATCCAGTCTGCACCCGCCTTGTCGATGGCGCGCACTTCCTCGCCCAGCGCGGCAAAATCGGCGGAAAGGATCGAAGGGGAAATCAACGGGGTGGTCATGCGGGCGCTTTTGCCTTGGTCGCGTGTGAGCCTTGGCTCGCCCTACGCGCGCGAAACGAGCGTTAACAAGCGAGGGTGATGGCCTTTTCCACACCGCTCGCACGCAATGCGCAATCCCGCTTCTGCCGAAACGGGGCAGCATGAACGCTGCTTGCGCCGAAAATTCAGCCGCAATTCAGCGCAATCTGTTAGAACGCGCGATATATCGGGGGGTCGAGGATCCCTCATGCCCGGTAGCCAAGGCGCCGGCTCGCACACAGTTGAAGACGGATCTTTTATATGAATCGCAACCTCATCGCCACCACCGGCATCGCTGCGCTCGCCCTGACGGCACTGGCTGCACCGGCACCGGCCGACGCGCAATATCGCCAGACGATCAGCCACGATCCAGCGAAATGCGCCAGCGGCAAGGGGCCCGCGGTGCGCGTCACGATTACCGACATCAAGGAAAGCGGCGGCATCATTCGCGTGCAGAGCTATCGCGGGACGAAGGAAGACTGGCTCGAAAAGGGCAAGTGGATCTACCGCATGGAAGCGCCCGCTAAAGCCGGAACGATGACCTTCTGCATGCCGGTTCCCAAGCCCGGCGTTTACGGGATCGCCGTACGCCACGACGTGAACGGCAATGGCAGCACCGACATCTTCAAGGATGGCGGTGCCATGTCGAACAACCCCAGCATCAACATCTTCAATCTCGGCAAGCCGAGCTACAAGAAGACGGCCTTCAACGTCGGCTCGGGCGTCGAATCGATCTCGATCCGGATGCGCTACCGCTAGGCGCGGCGCTTGCGCCACAGCTCGACCAGCGCCCCGGGCGCGGCGAGCAGGGGATGCCGGGCCCTGAACGGCGTGACTTCGAGCGCAATGCCGGTATGCCGCTGGAGCTTCCATGCGGCATAATCGGCTGCGCCGTCGAAGGTCGTCGTAGCCTTGGCGAGGCGCAACAGGTTGAGCGGCTTGCCCAGCCGGGCGCGTCTGCTCCACCATTTCAAGACACGGCGGCGTTCGGCACTGTTCGGCAGGGGCTCGAACAGTCCGTTCATACGTTTGAATCGCATGCCTCCCGCATTCCATGCGATCGGCAGAAGCCCGTCGAAATGCTCCGCATTGACCTCCAGAATGGAATTTTCGCGCCCCGGCTTCTCGACCCGGAACTCCGCCTTGTACGTCGCGCGAAACAGGGCACGCCAGTAATCGTCCGCCGTTCCGCGCGCCGGACCAACCACGGCGGCAAGCCGGCCTGCGGTAACCGCCGCAGCGCATAACGCCTGCGTAACCTCTTCTCGCGCCTCCTCGTTTGCCTCCCAGACGAGCGCCGAGGGCTGCACGAACCGCGCCCAGATCGTGGTGTCGCGCGAGAGGCCCTTGGCAGCACTTGCGAATTGCCTGAGCGACATCGTCGCGATCTTCGCCCGCAACCGCTCGCCCGCATGATCCCACTCGCGATAGCTCACGCGCGGCCAGATCCGCTCCCGCTGGGGACCGGGCAGCAGGATGTAGAAATCGAGTACGCCCTCGAGCGATCCGGTTCTCAGGTTGGAGCCGTAGAAAAGGACCGCTAGCGCCCCGGCCTCTTCGCCAAGGCGCTTCGCATAGGCGGCGACCTCATCGCGTACCGATCGATCGAGCGATGCGCCGATCCGCTGCGCAAGATCGCCGTTCACACGCTGACGAAGGTAAGTTCGGGCCCCTGTTCGATCCGGTAACGGCCGGGAGGGAAGGCCTCGCCATCGAGAATGACCCGCTCGCCGACGTCCAGCGCCAGACCCTCGGCATCAAGCTGGTGAAGCCCGGCGTCGGCCAGCCAGCCGGGCCGCCAGCCCATCAGGATCGCAGGCATGCTGGCGAGCAGACGCCGCCTGGAATGATCGAGCAAAGCCAGCTTGAGACCGGGACGGGGCTTTCCGAAGAGATGGATCCCCATCGGCATGTGCGTCAGCGTAGACGCCAGAAAAACGCTGCGACGGTTAACGTCACCATGTCCGGAATGAGGCACCGGTTTGCCAGAAGGCAGGTAATGGAGCCGCATTTCGGTGCCGCGGCGCCATTTGTTGCGATCGGTACCGAACAGGGCCTGAAAAATGCCCCAGACGCTCGCCGCGCCGACGGCAAGGCTGTTGAAGAAGCCAAGCGAATGCGCATCCTGCCCGGCATCGACGCCGTGGGTGAAGGCACCGGCCCCGATGATAAAGCCAAGCATGGCCGGACCGTCGTCACCCTCGCGGCTGATCGCAAGCGGACGCCGCACTATCCGGCGCCCGGACGAATAGGCTGCTATCGCTCCTTCCAGGCTCCAGTCGACCGGAGCACCCAGATCCACATTCAGTGCATTGGTCTTGCCTTTGGGCAGGACGGCAATGGCCGGCCAGCGATCGCCGAAAACCGTCTGCCCCATGGTCAGCACGTCGCGGACAGTTCCGTCGCCGCCGCTTATCACGAGGAAATCGATACCATCGCGCGCGAAGTCGGCCAGCGCATGAGCGATATCTTCGCGCGCACGCGGCTGGACGACGGTGATATTGCCCGATGCGGTACAGGCAAGGTCCTGGCCTTTGTTGCGATGGCTGCGCGGATTGTAGATGACGCCGATACGCGGCGTGGAAACACGATAGGCGCCGGACCTTCCATGCGGCTTGGGGGCCGGCATCGCGGTCTGCCGCAGGGGCAGGCTGTCAAAATTGTAGATTAGCCGGTCCATGAGCCTTGTACCTAATTCGCGCCCTTCGGCGCTACCTAGGGTATTTTCCGAAAATTGTAATGGTCTAGTGGTAATCCGGCCAGTCATGGACGGGCCGGTTGCCCCGCCAGAATCATCTGGCCAAGCCCGCTGGCCAGTCTTAGGCTCCGCTGCAGATGAACCCTCTAGCCAGCAATTCCACGCGAGAGCAGTGCGCCCGCGTCACCCCGACGATCGCTTCGTCCTACCGATGATCAGCTACGACGAGGCCTTGGCCCGCCTGACAGGCGCAGTGCAATCATTGCCTGGTGAAACGATTGGCCTGGACGCGGCCGAAGGACGGACCCTCGCGAAACGGGTCGTTGCGGCCATCGACGCCCCGAGAGCCGATGTGTCGGCCATGGATGGTTATGCCGTTCGCATGACCGAGGCACGGGCGGGTGACTGGCTGAACCTCGTCGGAGAGGCGGCAGCCGGTGCGCCGTTCGGGGGGGACATGTCCTCGGGCGAAGCCGTGCGTATATTTACCGGAGCCTATGTACCCACAGGTGCCGACTGCGTCGTGATGCAGGAATATGCCGAGCGGGAGCGAGATCGTGTCCGGTTTCGCGAGGGGTTCGGACCGGCGCGCCACATCCGAAAACGCGCCGGCGATTTTGCGAAGGGCTCGACCCTGCTGGAGGTCGGCCAGCGATTGACGCCCCGCGCGATGGTTGCCTTGGCCGGGGCCGACATCGCCGGGATCGAAGTCACCCGCCGGCCCAAGGTGGCCGTCATTGCAACCGGAGACGAGCTGGAACAGCCCGGCTTGGCACATCTTTCGCCCCACGGCCTGCCCGAATCCGGCAGTTACGGAGTGGCCGCGCTCGCAATGTCCTGCGGCGCGACGCTCGCGGAGCGGATGCGAGGCCGTGACGATCTTGATGTCTTGTCCGGGCTGGCGCGGCGGGCCCTCGACATCGCCGATTGCGTGGTAGTCATAGGCGGCGCCTCTGTGGGCGATCACGATCTTGCACGGCCCATGTTTGCAGGGACCGGGCTGCACGAACATTTCGCCAGGATTGCAATCAAGCCGGGCAAGCCTGTCTGGTTTGGCATGTGCGGCGATAAGCCCGTCCTCGGCCTTCCGGGCAATCCGACCTCGGCGATGGTGACGGCGCGGCTGTTCCTTGTCCCGCTGCTGGCCGCGATGCAGGGGGGTAACGGAGCGGACGAAGTGCGTTTTATGCCGCAAATCCTTGCCGCGGATCTGCCGCCGAACGGTTCTCGCGAAGCCTTCGTGCGTGCACGGGCCACGGAAGGGGGCCTTCTGCCCGCGGGCAATCAGGAAAGCGGAGCGCAGGCGCCGCTGGCGTCGAGCGACTGGCTGATCCGCCGGCCGGCCAATGACGGGCCGCGCTCTTTCGGGGAGGTCGTGCGCGCGATCAAATTCTGACGGGCACCGAACCGACTTTGCTGGCTGACACGATCAAAACAGGCGGTGAGGGTCATTGACGACCAGCGCGCTGTCATTCCGGGCCAGCGCCAGCAGGGTCAGTCGCCCTTCGCGCGCGCGCGCTATCGCGAGGCTGGACGGGGCGCTTATCGTCACCAGCATGGGGATGCCGGCGCGTACTGTCTTTTCGACCAGTTCCTGACTGCACCGCGCCGACAGAAGAACGAAACCCTCTTCATGGTTCAGCCCTTTGCGGCCCAGCCCGCCGATCAGCTTGTCGAGCGCATTGTGCCGGCCGACATCTTCGCGCAGCAGCACGATCTGGCCGTCGAAAGAGCAGAAGGCCGCGGCATGCGCGGCGCCCGTCGCTTCCCCCAGCCGCTGATGGGACCGCATGGCAGACAGTGCCTTGTGGATCGCTGCGGGGTCTACCACCGGCATTGCCTGGACCGGCTCGATCGGAGCAAGCGCGGCAGCGACGGAATCGATCCCGCATATGCCACAGCTGCTTTCGGACACCCGCGTCCGCGCCCTTTCCATGATGCGCGGGAGGCTGGACGCCGGGAGGTTGGCGCGTGCCACCCAGCCTCCCCCCGTTTCATGCAAGTCGATCGCGTCAATCTCGCCGGGACGCGCCAATCCTTCGGCCATCACGAAGCCTGCCACAAAATCTTCCAGATCGGTCGGGGTTGCCATCATTACGGCAAAGCCGATGCCGTTGAATTCTATCGCTATCGGGGTTTCCACCGGTACGATGCGCGCCGCATCTACCACGCTCTGCGTCTCGAAATCGAGCTCGCGCAGCGCGTGAACCTCGGCTGCAAGTCCAAGTGCGGTTCCCTTTTCCAGCGCGGCCAACATTGGCGGCGTGTTGATGTTTACCGGAGGCTGGCCGTGATAGTCGACGTAGCGTGCACCGCAGGCCTCGATCCACGAAACGACCGAGCGCTTGCCGGAACGCAGATGATCGTCCAGCGCCCCCGCAAGATCGCTCGGCCAAAGGCCGAACAGCCAGTGATCGCGCAGCACTGCGGGGCTTTGGCCAGAAAGAAGATCAAGCAAGTCGTCAGGAATGGGATGCGCATCGACTGGTGCGCTCAACACTGAGTCAAAGCCGTTGTCACGCGCATGAACCAGCGCAGCGCAAAGCCCGCCAAGCGGTCCCAGACCGGGCTCGGGCCGGTCGGTAAGCATCTCGATATCGCGGGAATTAGCCGTTTCACTTCCCCCACAGATCACTATCTCTGCGCTAGCGGCAGCGAGGGCAGAAATCGTGTGATCGAGCAGGCTGCGTCCTTGCCAGAACGCAGCTCGCTTGTCCGAGCCGAACCGCTGGCTGTGTCCTCCCGCCAGAGCGGCTCCGAGAATGCGGCGCTGCTGATATATCACGAACGGTGTTCCTTAAGAGTAGGTGCAGCAAACTTCCCCAGCGCTCACACATCAGCGGCCGGTTGCCAACTTGCCTTGGCAACGCCATTGTTTGCAAGTGATGGATGTCCGGGAGAAATTTCCCTCTCACCGCGTTTATCATGAACCCGGAAGCCTCGCCCGTCCGACCCTAGTGCAGGCGAAGCGCGGGGAAGGAGAACCAGATGGCCGACGATACCGCAAAATCTACCGACGATCTTCCTCATTCGCCCGGCCCTGCCGGCGGCTGGGGCTCGATGAAAGGTATCGCGAGCATCTATGGCGAAACCTGGGCGTCACCCGGCGCGCTCGACGGATTGAGGCGGTTGAACAAGCCCAAGGGCGTGATGTGCGTATCGTGCGCCTGGCCCAAACCGGCCAATTATTCGGCGTTCGAGTTCTGCGAGAACGGCGCGAAGGCGACCTTGTGGGAGCTGACCAAGGATCGCTGCACGCCCGACTTCTTTTCTGCCGACGGCCATGCAGTGACCGAATTGCGCGAATGGTCGGATCACGAGCTGGAGAAATCCGGCCGCCTGACCCACCCGATGAAATACGATGCCGCGTCGGATCGGTATGTCCCAATCGACTGGGACGATGCCTTCGCCCAGATCGGCGCGACACTACGCGACCTGCCGCGTGACGACGTGGTGTTTTACGCTTCCGGCCATGCGGGGCTGGAGGCTTCCTATCTCTACGCGCTGTTGGCGCGCGCGTATGGCAACAACAATCTGCCACAAAGTTCGAACATGTGCCACGAGACGACTTCGGTGGGGCTCACCAAGGTGATCGGGTCCCCGGTCGGCACCGTTACCTTCGACGATCTGGCCGAAACCGACTGCTATTTCTATTTTGGCCAGAACCCAGGCACCAACAGCCCGCGCTTCCTCCACAACCTGAAGGATCTGAAGGATCGCGGCGGTAAGATCGTCACGTTCAACCCGGTGATCGAGCAGGGGCTCGTTTCCTTCGTCGACCCGCAGAACCCTCTGGCCATGTTGACGGGCAAGGAAACTATCATCTCGGACCAGTACCACCAGCTCAAGTCCGGTGGAGACGTGGCGGCGATCCTCGGCCTGTGCAAAGTCGTGGTCGAGGCCGACGATGCGGCACAGGCTGCGGAAACGCATGAAGTCATCGACCATGACTTCATCAAGCAGCACACGACCGGCTTCGACGAATTCATCGCCTGCTGCCGCGACACGAAGTGGGCGGATATCGAACAGGCGAGCGGTCTCACCGAGGCGGCTCTGCGCGATGCGGCTCAGGTATATATAGACTCCGAAAAGACGATCGGCGTCTATGGCATGGGGTTCACTCAGCACACGCATGGCGCGCTCAACATCGCAATGATGGTCAATCTGCTTCTGCTGAAGGGCAATATCGGGCGGCCCGGTACGGGGTGTTGCCCGGTGCGGGGTCATTCCAATGTGCAAGGCCAGCGCACCGTCGGAATTGCCGAGAAGGCGCATCTGGTCCCGCTCGACAGGCTGAAGGAGCTGTTCGATTTCAATCCGCCGAGCAAGGACGGGATGCATATCGTCGACGCCGTGCAGGGCCTGATCGAAGGCCGTGTGCGGGGGTTCGTTTCGCTCGGGGGTAATCTCGTTCGCGCCGTTCCCGATCAGAAGCGCATGGAAGAAGGCTGGTCCAGCCAGGACATTACCGTGATGGTATCGACCAAGCTCAACCGCAGTCATCTCTATCCCGGAAAGTCCGCCTATATCCTGCCCTGCCTCGGCCGATCCGAGATGGACGAGCAGGCGACCGGCAACCAGGCCGTTACCAGCGAAGACAGTTTCTCGATGATCAACGGATCGATCGGGCACCGTCCGGCCGCCTCCCCACATCTGAAAAGCGAGCTCGAAATCGTTGCCGGCATCGCCAAGACCACATTGGATCCCAACCCCAAGCTGAAATGGGACGCGTGGACGGCCGATTATTCGCTGGTGCGCGACCTGATCGAAGCGACCTACCCCGACGACTTTCGCGACTTCAACAAGCGGATGTTCCAGCCGGGCGGCTTCTGGCGCGGGAATCCAGCCGCCGAGCGGATCTGGAAGACCGACAGCGGCAAGGCGGTCATCACTACGCCGCCACAACTCGATTCTCTCGGTTTCAAGGACAAGCCGGGCCGTTATCGGCTGCTCACGATGCGCTCGAACGATCAATTCAATACGACAATTTACGGCTATTCCGACCGTTTCCGTGGCATCGAAGGCACGCGTGATGTCGTCTTGATGAACCCCGATGATATCGCCGAAGCCGGTCTTTCCGACGGGGATAACGTCCGTCTCGTGACCGATTACGACGGCGACGATGTCGAACGCCATTTAGGTGGCCTGAAGCTCGTCGCATACAAGCTGCCCCGCGGCACGATTGCGGGCTATTATCCCGAATGCAACGTGCTGGTTCCGATCACGCATCATGACCAGATTTCCAAGACGCCCGCGTCGAAGTCCATTCCAGTCAGGATCGAAGCAGCCCAGATCCCTTGACCCGCAGGCGTTTGTTTAGCGCCCGGAGGCCGGATGCATGGCCGCGCCATCGTGGCCGGTCTCGTGCATCCGGCCGCTGAGGTCCGACATGATGTACCAGGTTCCACCGGCCATGATGACCAGCAGGGTAACCGAAAACAGCACCAGCAGCAGGTCTTCTCTCGACTGCCCGCCAGACAAGCTGAGGTGGAGAAAATTGCGCATGTGCGCGATGATCTGCAACCCTGCCGCCGCGCAGATGCAGACGATTTTCCATGGCAGGGGCAGATCCGACATCGCGGCGGCGAACGCTCCCACCGTCAGCAGCAAGCTGGCCGTGAAGCCGACGGCGTAGCTCTTGATTTCACTGCCCGCACTATCCTGCGGGTCGAGTTCTCCGGTGTTGGGCTTGGTCATGCGAGCGGCACCAGGAATACGAGAGAAAAGATCCCGACCCAGATTAGGTCGAGGAAGTGCCAGAATACACCCAGCATCGACAGGCGCACCTTTACTACATCGTCGAGACCGCGTGTCGCGATCTGCGCGATCATCGCCAATATCCAAAAGATGCCCGACAAAACATGGACGCCGTGCAGACCCACGAGCGTCCAGTAGGAGCTGAGCCAGCCGCTGACTTGCGGCGTACCGCCCTTGCTGGCCTGGGTAATGAAATCCTTAACCTCGAAGAACAGAAAACCTGCGCCGAGCGCGGCACACAGCAGCAGCCAGATTACCACTTTTATGCGGCCCTGATCGTATTTCACTGCGAGCGACACGCCCCCGTAGGCAACGCCGCCGACAAGGAGAAAAGCCGTCTGGATCGCGACACTCTTGAAATCGAACAGGTCCTGCGGGCCGGGCCCCCCGGCCATTCCGATGGGATTGAGGTAGGATGCATAGGAAGCAAACAGGATGCCGAAGATGATGAGGTCGCTCATCAGGAATACCCAGAAACCGAACACGGTGCTTTCGGCCTGTTCGTGCGCTTCCCCGTGTCCGTCGCCCAGGTTCAGCCCGGGATAGAGGTTGGTTTCGCTCATCCGGCAAACTCCGAGAGGTCGGGAACCCCGCGATTGCGTTCGGTTTCCTCATCGGCGCGGGTCACGGGCGCGAGGCTGGCTACCTCCTGGCGGAACCGCCGGTCGGCTTCCTCGACCTCTGCTGCCCTGACGATCCGGGGCTCGATCACCCGCATGGCGCGCAAGGCTACGATGGCAGGGATCGCCAGGAAGCTCAGTATCGCAAGCCACCAGATGTGCCACACCATCGCAAAGCCGAGGCCGAAGGAGGCGCCTGCTATCAGCAGGCCGTGCGCCGTATTGGCGGGCATCTCGATATCGCAATACTCGTCCGGTGCCCTCCAGGGATCGGCAGCGCGCTTGCATTCGCCCCAGTCGTCGCGCGCGGTGACATGCGGGATGCGCGGGAAGGTCCACTCCGGCACAGGCGCGGGGGTCGACCATTCGAGTGTCGAGCCGTTCCACGGATCGCCTCCCGGAACTGCCAGAGCGGTGCGGTTGCGACAGCTGGTCCAGAACGTCCAGAACAGGCTCGCGAGCGCGCAAAGCATCAGCACCGCGCCGAAGCCGGCAATATACATCCACGGCATGAAATCCGGGTTCTGAAAGGTGGGCGAACGTCGCGGCATTCCCATCAGCCCCAGCACGTAAAGCGGCAGGAAGGTGAAGACGAAACCACCGACGAACAGGAAGGCCGTGCGCCGCCCCCAGGTCTCGCTGAGCCGAAAGCCGAAAGCCTTGGGAAACCAGTAATGGATGCCCGCCAGCATGCCGTAGAGCACACCGGGAATGATGACATTGTGGAAGTGCGCGACGAGGAATGTCGAGTTGTGAACCTGATAGTCGATCGATGGGTTGGCCAGGATGATGCCCGACAGCCCGCCGATGACGAACAGCAGGAAGAAGCCGGTCAGATACACGATCGGCGCCGTCACACGGATACGCCCGCGCCACATGGTCGCCATCCAGTCATAGATCTTCACACCTGTCGGAATGCCGATGATCATCGTCGCGATGCCGAAGGCGATGTTTACGCCCGCGCTCTGCCCCATGGTGAAGAAGTGGTGGAGCCAGACTGTGAAGCTGATCACCGCAATACTCATGCTGGCAATCACCAGCGAGGCGTAACCGTAAAGCCGCTTACCCGAATAGGTTGAGCTGATTTCCGAGAAGACACCGAAGGCAGGAAGGATCAGGATGTAGACTTCCGGGTGGCCGAACATCCAGAAGATGTTGGCGTAATTCATCATGTTGCCGCCGGCATCATTGGTGAAGAAGTGGAAGTCGGCATAGCGATCCAGCGCCAGCATCGCACTTGAGACGGTGAGTGCGGGCATCGCATAGATCAGCATGATCGCGACGCACAGGCTGGTCCAGCAGAACAGCGGCATGCGCATGAAATGCATGCCCGGCGCGCGGCTCTTGAAGATGGTTACGGCGAAATTCATGCCCGTCAGCGTCGATCCCATGCCCGAGATCAGGATCGCCCATAGCCAGTAGTCGACCCCCTCACCGGGGCTGAAATCGATGCCGGTATAGGGCGGATACATCGTCCAGCCGCCCGTGCCGAACTTGCCGACCAGCAGTGAGATCATGACCAGTGCGGCCCCGGTAGCGGTTAGCCCGAGGCTCACCTGATTGAGCACGGGAAAGGCCATGTCGCGCGCGCCCAGCTGCTGCGGCAGCACGAAATTGATAAGGCCGATCAGCAGTGGCATGGCGACGAAGAAAATCATGATCGTGCCATGCGTGCTGAACAGTTGCGCGAAATGGTCGGGCGCGACGAGGCCGCCTTCCTGTTCGGTCAAAGTACCGAGCGCCGTGCTCTGGTGCGCGCGCATCACAAAGCCTTCGATGATGCCGCGTGCCATCATGATTAGCGCGAGTGCGATATACATGATGCCGATCTTTTTGGCGTCGGCCGACGTCAGCCAATTGCGGTAAAGCGGGCCCCACCAGCGCATCCAGGTCAGCAGCAGCACTCCGGCGAGCGCGCCCAGAACCAGCACGCTGGCAGCACCCGCACCCACGATTGTGCTGCTGTTCACGTCTCGCAAAAGATCGGTGTAGGGCGTTACGCTCCAGTCGAGATTGCCGAAGATCGGGCTTGTTTGCTGGCTCACTTGTCGGCCCCCACCATGCCGGCTTGCGGTAAGCCGATGCCCCCCCAACGTCCGTCGGAAGACACTCCGCCGGGACGGTGATATTTGGCAATAATCTGCTGGAACGCATCCTCCTGTCCCAGCGTCATCATGATCGGCTCCGCACTCTTTTCGAGCCCCAGATCCGTTCGCGCGTCAGCCAGAACGGACTGTCGGCGCAGGGTAGCGTAGCTGCGTTCGTCGAGGGTCGGCCCCCTCGCCCCTTCGGCAACCCATACCGCATAATCCGACGGGGCAAGTGCGCGGACAGTGAATTTCTGACGACCGAAACCGCTGCCGTTGAACTGGGTGTTTTCGCCTTCTGCCGCGCCTGCCCGAGTGGCGGAGAAATTCAGCTTCGTCGTCATCCCCGGCATGGCGTAGATCTGTCCGGCAAGCGGAGCGATCAGAAAGCTTTGCATGACCGTGTCTGTCGTCAGCGTAATTTCTACCGGCCGCCCGACGGGAACCGCCAGTTCACCGACTGTCGCAACCCCTTCTTCGGGATAGATAAAGAGCCATTTCCAGTCGAGCCCAACGGCTTGAACTTGCAGCGGCTCTGGGCCTAGGGTTTTATAGGGATCGAGCTTTGCGGTGGAATACCACAGCCAGCTAGCGAGGACGATGACGACCAGAACAGGCACACCCCACAGGGCATATTCCAGCTTCTTCGAAAACTCCCACTCTGGTGTGTAGTCGCCGCGTGGCTTTGTGTAACGATAGCGCCAGAGGATGAGGGGCACGCCGACCAGCACCGGAAGGATTACGATCATCGTAATCCCCACCACACGCAACAGGTGCGAAAACTGCTCCTCGGCGACGGGGCCCATGGGCTGGAGAAAACTCTGCTGCAGGGTGCTGGAGGCCATGGCCGACGTTGCACCCAAACACGCGAACAGGCCAATCGCCCCTAGCTTAATCCAGAACTTGGAACCCGTCCCCACTCATCGCCCCCGGAAAGCCACCTTGTATTCAGCAGCCGGGAGGTCTGATCCAGGCTGACTATCGATGCGTCACGTCCACGCTAGCATCCGATGTTCGAACTCAGCTCGCTGTAGAAAGCCTGTTCTGTATAGAGCTTGCCGCGTCCTGCACGCCGCCCATGTCATCGCTTTCAAGAGCAGAACGAGCCGACTGAACATCTTCGGTCAGCCCTGCACGCATATCTTCAGGGAATTCGACGATGTTGTCGTTGATCAGACGATCAAGGTCTTCCAGGGCAACAGCTGCCTGGGCCCTGTCCAGATTGTCGGACGCAAGGCGTTGAGCAAGCGTTAGCGCTTCGGATTGCGCTTCTGACGAAGTTGCCGACCTATCTTCGAAACCCGGTTGATCCAGCGTCGACGCTTCGGTCTGCTCTTCCTGCTGTGCCTGTGGGCTGCCACAAGCCGAGAGAGCAAAAACCAGCGGCAGGCCAAGTATCGAGTATTTCACGTTGCGGATCATTGTCTTTCCCGTCCTGTGCGAGGCATGCTCGCGTTAAATGTCGCCGCCAAGTTAGCGGCTGGGGCGTTCATCGCAAGAAATTGTTCTTGAGCAGATCGACCACTTCCCCCGCCCTGCCGTCAAGCACAGCCTTGACCCCGAACAGGGCCGTCCCGGCAACCTGCGAGGCTTCGATCTTCGGCGGCATTACCAGTTCCATCTGGTTGACCTTCACATCCAGGAGGGCTGGCCCATCGTGGCGCAGCCATGCGTCCATCGCTGGCGCTAGGGCGTCCGCCGTCTCGACGTGCCACCCAGCAAATCCGCAGGCTTCGGCCAATTTGGCGAAGTCGGGATTGTGTAGGCCGGTAAAATGATCGACCAATCCTTCGACGCGCTGTTCCATTTCGACGAAGCCGAAGGAATTGTTGTGAAACACCAGAAGCTTCAGGGCGACGTCTTCCTGCACTAGGGTTAGCAGATCGCCCATCAGCATGGTCAAGCTGCCGTCCCCGCACATCGCGATGACCTGACGGTCGGGATAGGCGAGCTTGGCGCCCATCGCCTGCGGCATGCCGCTTGCCATCGTGCCGTGGAGCAGCGTGTTGAGAAAGCGTCTCTTGCCGTTGGCCCTCACATGCTGCACCATCCAGACCATCGACGTGCCTGCATCCGAAACGATGATCGCGTCGTCTGCCGCCTTCTCGTCGAGCATGTTGGCCACGAATTGTGGATGGATCAGAGAAGGATCGCTTTCCTCGCCTTCCTTTTCGTAACCCTGCAGGTCTTCGTGCCACTGTGTGAGATGCGCTTCCAGATGGCTCGCATCAGATTTTTCCGCAACCAGCGGCACTAGTGCCGCCATAGTCGTCTTCGCGTCTCCGACAAGGCCGAGATGGATGGCGGATCTTCGCCCAAGATGCGTGGGATCGATATCGATCTGGGCGATCTTTTTGGCGTCTGGATAGTACTGAGTATAGGCAAAGTCGCAGCCGAGCGTGATCACAAGATCCGCATCTTCCAACGCTTCCACGCCCGCCTTGTTACCGAGAATGCCGTTTACGCCGACATTGTACGGGTTGTCGGGTTCGAGGAATTCTTTCGCCCGCGTCGTGTGCACCATGGGCGCTTTCACCTTTTTACAGAAGGCGATGATTTCCTTGCGTGCATCGCGCGCGCCGATCCCGGCATAGACGGATACCTTGGCCGCGCCATCCACCAGCGCAGCCAGTTCGGCCATTTCGGAATCATTCGGGCGGCAAACGGGATGCGGGCGGTGGACCTGCCAATCCATTGCATCATCATCGGTTTCGGTAAACATGTCGCCATTCGTTAGGCGAGTCCGCCGTTGCATCCCACAGCGGTGAGGTTGCGGCCGCGGTCGCGCAGCGAAGATGCGGTTGATCTGCCTCCGATTGCCATAGCGGTTTTTTTCTTCACCACTGTTAACAGTTGCACGCAGGTGTTCGCAGGATTGTAATTGTCGATAACTCTGTTCTAGCGACCAAGCGGTTTGGATGAGATACGAGGGGGCGAGCAGGCAATTCCGAATGAATAGCCCCTTTCCAATATCCGAGCCGGAAGCCGCAAGGGCCTAGGCTAAGGCTCGAGATATCGCTTGTTAATGGCTGCTTCGCCACGTGAAGGTTTGCGAAAAAGCGATCCGCGCTCTGCGATGATACTACGTCCAAGGTCAATTGGATCGTGTCGAGGTGGGTAATGAAGAGATCCGCCTATTTGGCTCTTCAAAGGTTACCGAACACGCAAGTGGCTAGGTGAATACTTCACCTAAGCCGGAAGTGCCCATCATCGAACGGAATGGTGCACCCGACAGGATTCGAACCTGTGGCCTCTGCCTTCGGAGGGAATATGGCTAGCTCCGCCAAAAAGCGCAAGGAGCCGCCAATGCCCGCCTATCTCCCTGTAAATGCTAAACAATTTGAATTCCTTCTCCGCCGAAGCTACTCTTCTCCCCGCCACAGTTTTCGCCCGCGTGCTTACGTGGTGCTTACGCGAGAGGAAACGGTAGGGTCGGAGGAAGCCCATGCCTAAGCTCACTAAACGGGTCGTCGACGCCGCAGACGGTCGCGAAAAAGATTACGTTATTTGGGACGACGAACTGCCCGGTTTCGGCCTCAGAGTGTTCGCCTCCGGCAAGCGCAGCTACGTCATTCAGTATCGGCTCGGCAAGCGATCGAGACGTTTCACGATTGGCCTGCACGGCGTCTGGACGCCCGAGCGGGCCCGCCAGGAAGCGAAGGTGCAACTGGGGCGTATCGCTCAAGGCGAAGACCCGGCAGAAGAGAAGCAGCTCGACAATAGGGCGATCACGGTCAAAGAGCTGTGCGACCTCTACCTCGCCGACCTGAACGCCGGCCTCATTCTCGGAAAAGGCGGGCGCCCGAAGAAGCCAGGCACGATCGCCTCGGACATTGGCCGAATCCACCGGCACATAGTCCCCTTGCTCGGTTCCCGACGGGTGAAGGATCTGACCAAGGCCGAAATCAACAAGGCCATGAAGGACATCATGGCGGGCAAGACGCGCCTCGTTGCCAAGACCAAGAAGCTGCGAGGAAAATCGATCGTCAAGGGCGGAGCCGGGACGGCTACCCGTACGATCGGCTTGTTCGGTGGAATTCTCACCTACGCCGTGGATGCTGGCATCATCGAAGTGAACCCTGCCCACGGTGTGCGGCGACCGAAGGACAGCGTCCGCGCTCGGAGGCTCAGCGAGGCCGAGTATCGCGTGCTTGGCCAGTTGCTCGCTAAAGCGGCCGAGAACGAGAAGTATGAGGTTTCGGTCGAATTGATCCGCCAGCTTGCGCTGACCGGCTGCCGCCGAACCGAAATGGTCACTCTGACTTGGGCCGAAGCCGATACCGATTCAAGCTGCCTGCGACTGACGGACAGCAAGGAGGGAAGGTCAATCCGCCCAATCGGCCTGCCTGTCGTGGAATATCTGGAGAAGCGCCGGAAAGTGAGAGCAGGCACCTACGTCTTCTCGGGCCAAGGAGATGATAACGCTTTCGGAAGTTTGCCGAACCATTGGGAGCAGATATTCGACGATACGCCGCTCGCCGACATCACGCCTCATGTCCTGCGACATAGCTTCGCCAGCATCGCAAATGATCTTGGCTTTACGGAGGTCACCATCGCTGCATTGGTTGGGCATTCTAAGGGCTCCGTCACCAGCAACTACATACACACGCTCGACACGGCGCTGATCATGGCCGCTGATACCATCTCCGGCTACATCCAAGGCCTTCTGGACGGCATTGAATTCAAGCAAACCGCATACGCCGTTGATCGCGAGTCGCGGCGGTCAGCCCTCGCTCGTTTCCTGCAGCAAGCTTCGGCGGCGGACGCAGGTCCTCGAAGCGAGGATCAACCTGTCGCAGCTTAGCGTGGCGCTGCTTCGAAATCTGTTGACGCTTAATGAGGTAATGACACGGACGGTTGCTAGTCAGAAAAACTTGCGCTATTTTCTGACACATGAAAACGGTGGCCGACTCTGTTCCTGACTTGGTTATGAAGCGTGTGCGCGCTCGCGGGCGCGGCAGCGTTTTCACACCCAGCGATTTCCTGACGGTCGCTGCTCGCCCATCTGTTGATCAAGCCCTTTGCCGGTTGGTTAAAGGCGGACATCTCCGTCGCCTCGCGCGAGGGCTCTACGATTTCCCAAAGTTTCATCCCGAGCTTGGGGCACTGTCACCTGCGCCAGACGATATTGCCGGCGCTTTTGCCCGAGAGACCGGTTCGCACATACAGATCGCGGGCGCGCGGGCTGCGAATGCTCTTGGTCTAGTATCCCAAGTGCCGGCCCAGAGCACCTATCTGACTGATGGCCCATCACGCCGTGTTGTGCTGGGTAAGCGGGTCGTGGATATCCGTCACGCCTCACCCAAGCATCTTATCGCGCCGGGTAGCCCAGCGGGAACTGTGGTTCAGGCGCTTCGCCATCTCGGCCCCGTTCGGGCGGCTGACGTTGCACGGGTTGCGGTGAGCCATCTGTCTCCCAGTGACAAGAAAGTGCTGGCTTCAACTGCCATCAAAGCTCCTGCTTGGATGCGGCCTACGCTAGTCTCGATCGCCAACGCATCAGCGCCTGAGGTGAGCAATTGATCTCGCACGTCTCGTCACCGCTGATCGTGCGCCGCCCGTTGAAAAGAGTGATACCGACGGGGGCAAGGTGGCAGTTCCAAAGCCGGTTGAAAGGGCAGGTCCAACCCCTTTCCCAGGTCGCGACTCGCCGCACTTCTCAGCTTTTCAGACAATGTAAGAACCAGCGGTCATTCAGCCTCGCCGCGGCTGGCGACGGGCCATACCCTAACGGCATGTCGAAAGGCGATCAGTGCCAGCCGAGCTCGTCGCCGTCGCTGGCCGGCTGAACAACGCCTTCCGTCGCCTCGGTTCCGGATGGGCCATATTCGTCGAAGCGCAGCGCCATGGCGCCGTGTCATATCCGGCAAGCACATTTGCCGACAGCGCTTCAGCGCTTGTCGATGCCGAGCGCAAGGCAGACTTTGAAGAAGCCGGCGCCCATTTCGAATCCAGCTACTTCCTCACATTCCTTTATCTACCGCCGGCCGAGGATGCCGCCCGTGCCGAGACCTGGCTTTACGAGGGTCGGGACCATGCCGGCGTCGATGCGCGCGAAGTGCTCCGAAGTTTTGTCGATCGCACCGACCGTATCCTCAACCTGATAGACGCCTTCATGCCGGAGTGCGTATGGCTCGATGACGCCGAAACGCTCACCTACCTGCATTCGACGATCTCGACGAAGCGCCATCGCGTCCGCGTGCCCGAAACGCCGATGTACCTCGACGCTTTGCTCGCCGATCAGCCGCTTACCGGCGGGCTGGAGCCCCGGCTTGGAGATGCGCACGTACGCATCCTCACTATCGTCGGCTTCCCGACCGCGACGACGCCCGGCATCCTCGACGAGCTGAACCGGCTCGCCTTTCCCTATCGCTGGTCGACCCGAGCGATCCTGCTCGACAAGACCGACGCGACCAAGCTGCTGACAAAGATCAGGCGGCAGTGGTTCGCAAAGCGCAAGTCGATCGCCGCCATTCTCAAGGAGGTGATGACCAACGAGGCATCGGCGCTCGTTGACACCGACGCGGCGAACAAGGCTGCTGACGCTGATATGGCGCTGCAGGAGCTGGGCGCCGACTATGCCGGCCAAGCCTACGTGACCGCGACCATCACCGTCTGGGATGATGATCCCCGCGTCGCGGCCGAGAAGCTCCGGCTGGTGGAAAAGGTCATTCAGGGCCGCGACTTCACGGCGATGACTGAGACCATCAATGCTGTCGACGCCTGGCTGGGCTCACTCCCCGGGCATGTCTACGCCAACGTCCGCCAGCCGCCCATCAGCACATTGAATCTCGCTCACATGATCCCGCTATCAGCGGTGTGGGCGGGACCGGAACGGGACGAGCACTTCGATGCACCCCCACTGCTTTACGGCAGAACGGAGGGCTCGACCCCGTTCCGGCTTTCCATCCACGTCGGAGATGTCGGTCATACGCTGATCGTCGGGCCGACCGGCGCCGGTAAATCGGTGCTTCTCGCACTCATGGCGCTTCAGTTCCGCCGCTATCCACAATCTCAGGTCTTCGCCTTCGACTTCGGCGGATCGATCCGCGCCGCGGCGCTCGCCATGCAGGGCGACTGGCATGATCTCGGCGGCGGTTTGACCGAGGGCTCCGAGGAGAGTGTGTCGCTCCAGCCGCTCGCCCGCGTCGACGACGTCGCCGAGCGCGCCTGGGCCTCCGACTGGCTGATCGCGATCCTCTCCCGAGAGAGCGTGCCGGTCACGCCCGAGGTCAAGGAGCATTTGTGGTCGGCGCTTTCGTCGTTGGCGTCGGCGCCGGTCGCCGAGCGCACGTTGACCGGGCTCTCGGTACTTCTCCAGTCCAATGACCTGAAACAGGCGCTGCGACCCTACTGCGTCGGCGGCCCCTACGGCCGGCTGTTGGACGCTGAGGCCGAGCATCTCGGCGAGGCGCATGTCCAGGCTTTCGAGACCGAAGGTCTGATCGGCACCGGTGCAGCGGCAGCGGTGCTCGCCTATCTCTTCCATCGCATCGAGGACCGCCTCGACGGCCGGCCGACACTCCTGATCGTGGATGAAGGTTGGCTCGCCCTCGACGACGACCGCTTCGCCGGACAACTCCGCGAATGGCTGAAGACGCTGCGCAAGAAAAACGCCAGCGTCATCTTCGCCACCCAGTCGCTCTCCGACATCGACGGCTCTGCGATAGCGCCGGCGATTATCGAGAGCTGCCAAACGCGCATCCTCCTGCCGAACGAGCGCGCGGTCGAGCCGCAGATCACCGCGATTTACCGCCGATTCGGTCTCAACGACCGGCAGATCGAAATCCTCGCGCGGGCAACGCCCAAGCGAGACTATTACTGCCAGTCGCGACGGGGCAATCGCCTGTTCGAGCTGGGCCTGTCGGATGTGGCGCTGGCGCTGTGCGCAGCCTCATCCAAACAGCATCAAGCGATGATCGCCGATGTCCACGCCCGAAGCGGCACCGAGGGGTTCCTCGCCGAGTGGCTGGCGGCCAACCGACTCGACTGGGCTGCTGACCTGATCACCGACCTCACCAACGTCAATCAACAAGACCCGGAGGCACGTCCATGACACGTCTGATTCAAACCCACAGTCGCGCACTGCGCGTGACGGCCGCACTCCTCGCGGTCCCGCTCGCACTTTCACCGGTCCTCAGCACCCCGGCTGCCGCTCAGTGGATCGTCTACGACCCAACGAACTATGCCCAGAACGTCCTCACTGCGGCGCGGACCCTCCAGCAGGTGAATCAGCAAATCACTCAGCTTCAGAACGAAGCTCAGATGCTGATCAATCAGGCGCGCAATCTTGCCAGCCTCCCGCACTCTTCGCTTCAGCAGCTTCAACAGTCGGTTCAGCGGACGCAACAGCTTCTAAGCCAGGCGCAGGGGATAGCCCTCAACGTCCAGCAGATCGACCGAGCATTCCAGACCACCTATGGCAATGCCTCGATGTCCGCCTCGGATCAGGCGCTCGTCACACAGGCGCGGGAGCGCTGGCAGAACACTGTCGGTGGTCTGCAGGACGCTATGCGAGTCCAGGCGGGTGTTGTCGGCAATATCGACACCAACCGTACGGAGATGTCAGCGCTTATCGGCCAAAGCCAGGGCGCGACGGGGGCGTTGCAGGCGACGCAGGCCGGCAATCAACTGCTCGCACTGCAGGCCCAGCAGCTCGCCGACCTCACCGCCGTCGTCGCCGCCAACGGGCGCGCTCAGAGCCTCTCCGAAGCCGAGCGCGCCGCAGCGGCGGAACAGGGTCGTGAGCAGCGCCGTCGCTTTCTCACGCCCGGCAGCGGCTACCAGCCGGGCAATGCCCGCATGTTCCCGAACGGCAACTGAGGGGCCTGACAGTGGACGGCAAGTTGGTCGCTCGAGTGGGCGCTGTGGTTTTCGTCGCGGTTGCGATCACCGCGACCGCGATCGAGATGTCCCGGAAAGAGGAAGTGCCAGAGATTTGGCCGTCCGGACGAACGGCTCAAGAAACTGCGGATCCCCTGCGGGACGCGCTCATCCGCTGCCAGGCACTCGGTGAAGAAGGTCCGCGGGACCCCGACTGCCGCCGGGCTTGGGCTGAGAACCGGCACCGCTTTCTCGCGCCCGGTTCTCGTCCCGCTGAGCGCCTGCCGGACGTAGAGTCACCCACCGATGACGTCTTCAGCCCTCAACCACGAGGGACAGACGCGCAAGATCACGCGCCGACCGCGCCGAGCACGCCACAGATCAACGAAGCGCGATAGCATCATGGGCAACACCGGCGTCATCGACCACTTCCTCGAGGTCTTCACTCGCTACATCGACAGCGGGTTCGGCCTGCTTAGCGGAGAGGTCGCCTTCATCGCCACGACCCTGATTGTCATCGATGTGACGCTCGCGGCACTGTTCTGGAGCTGGGGCGCCGACGACGACATCATGGCGCGGCTGGTGAAGAAAACGCTCTTCGTCGGCGTCTTCGCCTACATCATCGGCAATTGGAACAACCTCGCACGTATCGTCTTCGAAAGCTTCGCCGGTCTCGGGCTGAAGGCGAGTGGCACCGGATTTTCAACTGCGGACCTCATGCGCCCGGGAAGAGTTGCGCAGACCGGCCTAGACGCCGGTCGACCATTGCTCGACTCCATCTCCAGCCTGATGGGCTACTGGTCGTTCTTTGAAAACTTCATCCAGATTGCCTGCATGTTTCTTGCCTGGGCGCTGGTCCTGCTCGCCTTCTTCATTCTCGCTATCCAGCTGTTCGTCACCCTCATTGAATTCAAGCTGACGACGCTCGCCGGCTTCGTCCTGATCCCGTTCGGCCTGTTCGGCAAATCCGCGTTTATGGCCGAGCGCGTGCTCGGCAACGTCATCTCCTCCGGCATCAAGGTTCTGGTCCTCGCTGTCATCATTGGCATCGGGTCAACGCTCTTCTCAGAGTTCACTTCCGGTTTTGGCGGGCAGAATCCGTCGATCGACGAAGCCATGGCGATCGTGCTGGCCGCGTTGTCACTTCTCGGCCTCGGCATTTTTGGTCCCGGAATCGCAACCGGGCTCGTTTCTGGCGGCCCGCAGCTCAGTGCAGGCGCGGCGATAGGAACCGGCCTCGCAGCGGGCGGTGTGGTCGCTCTTGGCGCCGGCGCCGTCGGCGCAGCAGCCTCCGGCGGCGCGGCCTTGGCAGGAGGTGCGGCAGCCGCAGCTCGTGGTGGCGCCGCCATCGCGGGTGGAGCGTCCACAGCCTACAGCCTTGGCGCAGCCGGACAGTCCGGCGCGGCCGGGGTGGCCTCCGGCCTCGGAGGCGTTGCGCGTGCAGGCGGCAGCGCGGCTGTCTCACCTCTGCGCCGTGCCGCATCGCGCGCTGCCGACACCATGAGGTCAAGCTTCAACGCAGGCGGCAAAGCGGCGTTCGAAGCGACAGGCGGAACGTCCACCATGGGCTCTATAGGGGGTGATGCCGCCGGCGATGGCGCGGCGCCTGCGAGCGCTGGCGGGCCGCCGGCTTGGGCGCAGAGAATGCGCCGGTCCCAGCAAATGACTCACGCCGCCCAGGCCACGGCTCATGCCGTCCGCTCTGGCGACGCCCATGGCGGCGGTTCCTCCGTAAATCTGACTCAAGGCGACCGCTGATGTTCAAACGACCATCCACTCACTACGGCAAGGCACCCGAGCCGGAGACGCCGTATCAACGTGCTGCCCAAGTCTGGGACGATCGGATCGGGGCCTCCAGGATCCAGGCGAAAAACTGGCGGCTGATGGCTTTCGGCTCGCTGATCCTTACGGCGGGGTTCGCCACCGCCCTCGTCGTGCAATCAGCTCGCGGGACCGTCGTGCCTTGGGTCGTGCAGGTCGATCGACTGGGTCAGTCCCAGGCGGTCGCACCCGCCG
>CESL01051390.1_pt1 | contig 38713 bp, 24 predicted proteins | sample 531221 | NCBI WGS metagenome assembly CESL01 (sample SAMEA2622197, study PRJEB7988) | marine metagenome | biome: marine biome (ENVO:00000447); feature: mesopelagic zone (ENVO:00000213) & marine oxygen minimum zone (ENVO:01000065); material: "saline water (ENVO:00002010), including plankton...
GCCCTCACCCTCCCCGCCATCTGCTACGCCATCATCGCCAGCTTCGGACTCTTCGCGCGAAAACCCGCAACAGCGTGACAGGGAGGGGGCGCAACTCTTTGGGGTTCGCAAATCGACGCAGTTCTGCCATGCGTTCCCGACATGCGGTGACGCGGGGGCGTTTACGAAATGACTGACGCAGAATTGGCTGCCCATCTCGCCAAAATCGCGGGCAACATATTGATCGAAGTTCGCGATAGCGGGATGTTTACCGGCAAGGCGCTGGGCAAGGCTGGCGATCAGACCGCAAATCAGTTTCTCGTCAGTGCCCTTCGCGAACAGCGACCCGACGACGGGCTGCTTTCCGAAGAAAGCAGGGACACTGACGAGCGGCTTTCCAAGGACAGGGTCTGGATCGTCGATCCGGTCGACGGCACACGGGAATATGGCGAGGCCCGAACCGATTGGGCGGTCCACGTCGCATTATGCGTAAACGGCAGGCCGGAGACAGGCGCGGTTGCCCTGCCGGGCCTTGGCATCGTTTTGCGCAGCGATGCCCCCATTGCAATACCCGCCCTTCCCAAAAGGCCCCGGATGGTGGTCAGCCGCACACGGCCGGCCACCGAAGCGGTTGCGATATCCGATACAATTGGGGCGGAACTTATCGGCATGGGTAGCGCCGGTGCCAAGTCCATGGCCGTGGTTCGCGGCGAGGCGGAAATCTATCTCCACACAGGCGGCCAGTACGAATGGGACAGCGCAGCCCCCGCTGCTGTTGCACTGGCCCATGGCCTTCATGCGAGCCGCATCGATGGCAGCCCGCTCGCTTACAACAATGCCGATACCTATATGCCGGACCTGCTGATCTGCCGTACTGAATGGGCCGAACAGGTACTGGCCGAAGTCGCGAAGATTTCGACCTAATCTTCGACTTGTGCAAGCAGTTGGCGCGCGCGGGACAGATGCGGACGATCAAGCATCCCGCCTCTCCAGCCGATCGCTCCCGCGCCCGGATTGTCTTCGAAATGGGCAACGATCTCGCGCGCCTCGGCGACCTCTTCCTCGCTCGGCGTGAAAGCTTCGTTGATGACCGGCACCTGGGCGGGATGAATTGCCAGCATTCCACGATAGCCCTGACGTCGAACCTCGATCGCACGCTTGCGGAGACCCTCGAGATCGCGGAAATTGGTGTCGATCGTCTCGACTGGCACGACTTCAGCAGCCGCTGCCCCGAGCAGGCAGAGGCTCCGGGCGAGTTTGTATGTGAACGCGAATTCGCCTTCGAAATCCTTGTTGCTCTGCGCCCCGAGAGAATCGGCAAGGTCCTCCGCACCCCAGGTCATCCCGACCAGGCGCGGTGCCCCGGCATAATCGCCCGTGGTGAACATCGCTGCCGCGGTTTCGGTTACCAATGCGATGACCGGGGTAGAGCCGGGTTCTATTCCGTTTTCCACTTCCAGCGCCGTCATCTGGCGGTCCAGTTCCTCGACATCAGCGCGGCCGCGCGACTTGGGGAGCATAATGCCGCCGGGCCGCGCGGGCATGACGATGGCCAGATCGTCGGCCGTCCACTTGCCGTCGAGCGGGTTGACGCGAACCCACAGGCGAGCGCGGTGCGCCTCGTCCTTGCTGCGCAGAAGTTCCGCGATCGCATTGCGAGCATCGGCCTTGCCGCTTTCGACAACGGCGTCTTCTAGATCCAGGATGACGATGTCGGCCTCGCCGTCGGCGGCCTTGTTCATCTTCTTGTCGCTATCGCCGGGCGCGAAGAGCCAGCTGCGCATGCGGAGGGTGGGTAAGTTGATCATGTACATGCTTGAGGCGAAAGGAGGGGCTCGCGTCAAGGGCGAAGCGCCATGCCGTAACGTCCACATGGTTGCGCTTGCCCGCATTCGATTATGCGGTATGTTGTCGCCTCGTCGACTTGCGATTCCGGCTGAAAGGACAATCTACGCTCGAATAAACGCGTTGGGAATTTGGATCCATCAGGGAATCTCGGTTAGGGTCGAAAAACTTTTTGAATATTGGGTATCCAACCGGCAGCAGCTTTTAGGTTTACCCGCAAGACTATGAGTAGAGGCCACAAAGCATCCAGCAGAATGGATCGTGGCCGCGGGCCGAAGAGCCCGATAGAAGGACAGGAATTAGAGGAGAGGCCTATGGCAACACAGCTTGAACCCGACGCCCGTGCCGATGAGAATGCGTTTCGCACCGAAGTGCAGGAATTCATCGCTGCGAATTTTCCCGAGGAACTGAAGAACAGGGGCAACGCCCTTGCCGGCGTGGAAGGACCCAGCAAGGAAACTCCGGCGCAGAAGGCATGGCGCGAAGCCGTGGGCGAACGCGGCTGGGGCACACCGACCTGGCCAAAGCAATATGGCGGCGGCGGACTGAATAAGGCCGAAGCGCGCATCGTCGAGCAGGAATTTGCCAAAGCCGGCGCCTACAACCCGATCGGGGGCATGGGCGTGATGATGTTTGGCCCGACGCTTCTGGAATATGGCAGCGAAGAGCAGAAGCAGGAGCATATCCCGCCCATCTGCCGCGGCGAAATCCGCTGGTGCCAAGGCTATTCCGAACCCAACGCCGGGTCCGACCTTGCCAATCTGCAGACCTTTGCCGAGGACAAGGGCGACCACTATCTCGTCAATGGCCAGAAAACCTGGACCAGCGGCGGCCAGTGGGCCGACAAGTGCTTCGCCATCGTGCGGACCGACAAGAGCGACAAGCACAAGGGCATCAGCTTCATGCTGATCGACATGGACACACCGGGCGTGGAAGTGCGCCCGATCACCATGATCAGCGGGATGAGCCCGTTCTGCGAAACCTTTTTTACCGACGTCAAGGTGCCGAAGGAAAACCTGGTGGGCGAAGAAGGCCAGGGCTGGACCATCGGCAAACGCCTGCTCCAGCACGAACGGACCAATCTTTCGGGCGGTGGCAGCATGGCCCGAATGATGGGTGCCAGCCTGTCGAACATCGCCAAGAAATATTGCGAAACCAATGAGGACGGATCGCTGGCCGACCCGATCCTGCGGGACAAGATCGCGAATTTCGAAATCCGCTGGTCGAGCTTCCTGCTGACAGCGCGCCGCGCAGTCGACGAAAGCAAGGCGCAAGGCGGCGTTTCCGAGATCAGTTCCGTCCTCAAGAAGGTCGGTACGACGCTGGGGCAGGAACGCGCGGAGCTCCTGATCGAGATTCGCGGCCTTCAGGGCCTGGGCTGGGAAGGCGACGAGTTTTCCGACAGCGAACTGGAATCCGTTCGCGGCTGGCTCTTCGGCAAGGCAACCACGATCTATGGCGGGTCGACCGAGATCCAGAACAACATCATCGCCAAGCGCGTGCTTGGCATGCTCGACCACCAGTAAGAGGGGAGCACACAGACAATGGCAGTTCTCAACGAAGAACAGGAAATGCTGCGTGATATGGCGCGCGACTGGGCAAAGAACGAAAGCCCCGTAGCCGAATTCCGCAAGGTACGCGCCAGCGGCGAACCGCAGGCCTATAATGCCGATGCCTATGCGACGATGGCACAAATGGGTTGGGCCGGGGTCATCATTCCGGAAGAGCATGGCGGGTCCGACTTCGGCTTCCTGTCGGCAGGACTGGTTATCGAAGAGCTCGGCAAGACCCTGACCGCTAGCCCCTTGATCGCCACGACTATCGCTGCCAGCGCCATCATACTTGGCGGCAGCGACGAGCAGAAGGCAAAGTGGCTGCCGAAGCTGGCCAGCGGCGAAGCCGTTGCAACCCTGGCGGTGGACGAAAGCGCCCGTCACGATCCTTCCAGTATCGAAACCAGCGTGTCCGGCGGAAAGATGACCGGCAAGAAGGCCTTCGTCCATGAAGCGCATGGCGCCGACCTGTTCGTGGTTGCAGCCAAGGACGGCCTCTATCTGGTCGAAAATGGCGACGGAGTTTCGCTGACCACTCGTAAGCTGACCGACCAGCGCAATCATGCCGATATCGCATTCGATGGCGCAGCGGCGGAAAAGCTCGAAGGCGGCGGCGACAGCCTGCTGGAGGACGTACTCGATCGTGCACGCGTACTGACGGCTGCCGAGATGCTCGGCATGGCGCAGGCCGTGTTCGACACGACGCTCGACTACCTGAAGCAGCGGGTACAGTTCAGCCAGGTTCTTGCGACCTTCCAGGCGCTGCAGCATCGCATGGCCGATCTGTTCGCCGACCTTGCGCAGATGCGTTCGGCCGTCGAAGGCGGCCTTCAGGCGATCGACAGCGGGTTCGGTGTGGCGCAGGCCGCGACCGTCGCCAAGGCGGAAGCCAACCGTGTTCTGCATCTCATCAGCAATCAGGGCATCCAGTTGCACGGCGGCATCGGGATGACCGATGAATATGATGTCGGCTTCTACCTGAAGCGTGCCCGAGTGCTGGAATCGTCCTGGGGTTCATCGAGCTATCTCCGGGATCGCTTTGCCCGGTTGAGCAAGTACTGACGACAAAAGAAGCGCCCGCGATATTGCGCTTATCGCGGGCGCCTCTTCCTTTAAGAACGGGCGATATTGTTGCTCGGCGTCGACGGGACACGGCGTACCGGCCGACCTTTACGCAGGCGCCGTGATCATCCCCTGCGCCATGACCGACAGATAGGTCTTCACCGCATCTTCGCTCTTATCGAAACGTGCCGCCCAATGCCGTGCATCATAGGCCGAGTTGACCGTGGACATCAGCACCTGCCCGGCCACGAGCGGATCTATTGCGCGGACCGAGCCATCCGCGACCCCATCGATAAGCATGCCCGCGAAGCGCCGTGCCAGCCGATTGGACCGCGTAACGACATCTTCCTTATGTTCGGCATCGAGCGCCTGAAGCGCCGTGGTGCGCAATAGCGGCGTACCATCGAAGAACTGCAGATCGATCAGTTCGGCAAGCACACTCGACAATCTGGTCCAGTAATCAGTCTCGATGTCGCGACCGGCGATCTGGACGGCCGACAGCCGGTCGTAGCTCTGCTGGAAGCAGGCGAGTACCAGATCGTCCTTCGCCTCGTGATGGTGATAGAAGCTGCCCTTGGTCACATTGAGGCTTTCGGCAATGCGACTGACCGACGCGCCGCGATAGCCGCGCTCGTTGATCGTCACCGTAGCGGCCCGCAGAAACGCTTCGTTCTGCCCGGCCTGTTCATCATCCGACGTGCGCCAATTGCCGACGAGTTGCTGGGGATCGAGCAGTCCGCGCGTCGTGGGCAGACCGTAAGCGAGGATATCGAACAGGCGATCCTCGATCCGTGAAAAGTCGAGAACGGAATAGCGCAGCGACCAGACCGGCCACCACATCATCGCTTCGAGAAGGATATGGGCGCGCGCCGAAAACAACGCCCGTTCTTCCCGGTCAGCCCACTCGCCAAAGAACCGCCGTACCAGGTCCACAACCCGCAGGTAATGAGCCATCAGCGCGTCATAGGCCGCCCTGTCGAGCGTGCGGATTTCGGACAATGCAGTGGTCAGTCCCCGTTCGCCCGCACGGATGCGTTTGCGAAGGGTGACATGGGCGGCGATGAAATGGCGCAGCCGAGCCGCCGGATTGTCCTGTTCCAGCGCCTCTGCCGCCATCCGTTCCATCAGGGTCAGCGTTTCGTCATAGACCGCGACGACGAGCTGTTCCTTGCGGGGAAAATAATAGGTCACGCTGGTCGCATTCAGCCCGATGGCCTGTGCAACATCCGCAAGCGTCGTTGCCTGCACGCCCGCATCATTGATCAGGATCGACGCCGCATTGACGATGGCATCGCGTTTTTCCCCGAACTTGCGGGTGTTGGGTGCGCGGCTCATGAGACGAAGATGCGCGTGGCGATGCCGAGCACCCTATTTCCCGGGGACGTCGGAAGGCTGTTGCACCGGTGTTGCTTGCCATCGGAAAGTCGCAATCGGTGAGCGTTGCCGGTCCCTGCCCGCCAGCCAAAAGGCCACACGATCGCCATTGCGCGCGCAAGCTCGCTCATCCCAATCCCCTCTTGCTGTCGCCTCTGTCGGGCGACTCTCTCTCCAATGCACAAGCTACACCCGTCCAACCCCGACACGCAAGCCGTGTTCGAAGTTGAGGTATGAGGGTGGCAAGAACAGATGAATTCGCTATTCGTACAAAACCGAAGCATAGGTATGCGCGGAGAGGAGACAGGAATGTTCGAGCTGGCAGACGCCGGAACACTGGGATTCGATGACGAGCGACTGGCGCGAATCGCACCCTTCCTTGCCAGGACTTATATCGACAGCGGGCGGTTGCCCAATGCCCAGCTGGTCATCGCGCGGGACGGACAGCCCGTACATTACACCAAGCTAGGTTCGATGGGAGACGACAAGCGCGAACTGCGCGATGACGCCCTGTTCCGTATCGCCAGCATGACCAAGCCCGTCACATCGATCGCTTTCATGCAGCTGGTCGAGCAGTGCGAGGTTGCGCTGGAAGAACCCGTTACGCGCATCTTCCCCGAATTTGCCGACCTGAAGGTCTATGCCGGCGGCGGTGGGGCGATCCCGTTTGCGCCCGGAAAACCCGCCAGCGCGATGCGTTTCGTCGACCTGCTGACGCATATGTCCGGCCTCACATACGGACTGCAGAACCGCAACAATATCGATGCGGCCTATCGCGAGAACAATTTCGATTTCGCCCGGGATCACCTCGATAGCGATGCCTTTATCGAGAAGCTGTCGAAGCTGCCGCTGGAGTTCGCACCGGGGACCGGCTGGAATTATTCGGTTTCCACCGATGTGCTGGGCGTTGCCGTCGAACGGATCAGCGGAATGCGGCTTGGCGACTATTTCGAAAGGCACATTTTCGCACCGCTGGGGATGACAGACACGCATTTCGGCGTGGCCGAGGGACAAAGCGAGCGGCTGGTCGATGCCTATGCCTACCAGCCGGGCCATGCGCCAAAGATGATCAATGCCGGCGCGACCAGCAAACTGAACGAGCCGGGCGCCTTCGACAGCGGCGGTGGCGGGCTGATCGGGACGATTGCCGATTACCACCGGTTTTCGACCATGCTGCTGAATGGCGGAGAACTGGACGGCGCACGCATCGTCAGCCCGAAAACCATACGGTTGATGCGTACCAACCACTTGCCGAACAATGCCGACCTGACCGAAATGTCGAGCAGCCTGTTTTCCGAAGCCAATAATGCCGGAACCGGTTTCGGCCTTGGCTTTGCCATGGTTATCGACCCGTCGAAGACGCTAATGCCGTCGAGCGAAGGCGAATTCTATTGGGGCGGCGCCTATTCGACCGCCTTCTTCGTAGATCCGGTCGAACGGATCACCATGGTGTTCATGACGCAGGTTTACCCTTCGTCGACCTACCCGATCCGCCGTCAATTGAAGACGCTGATCTATTCCGCCCTAACCGACAGCTATGCCGATGGAGACCGTCCATGACTTCCCCTATTCGCACCGAACGCCACGATAACGTCCTTGTCGTCATTTCCGACAATCCCCCGGTCAACGCACTCGGCCAGGCAGTGCGTGCCGGGCTGAAGGATGCGATCGCAGACGCGCTGGCAGACGACGGTGTCGAGGCCGTCGTGATCCGCTGCGACGGTCAGACCTTCTTTGCCGGCGCCGATATCACCGAGTTCGGCAAGCCGCCGGTCGGCCCCAATCTGCCGGAAACGCTGGATGCGATGGAAGCGAGCGACAAGCCCGTCATCGCGGCCATCCATGGGACGGCGCTGGGCGGCGGCTGCGAGGTTGCGCTGGCCTGCCATTACCGCGTTGCCGTGCCTTCGGCAAAGCTGGGCCTGCCCGAAGTGAAGCTGGGACTGATTCCGGGCGCCGCTGGCACGCAGCGCCTGCCGCGCCTTGTCGGGGCGGACGCCGCCCTCCCCCTAGTAGTCGGCGGCAATCCGATCCCTGCGAAGAAGGCCGAAGCAATCGGACTGCTCGACGCGCTGGTGGGCGAAGACAGCCTTGAGGCAGACGCCATCGCCTTTGCCAAATCGAAGATCGGCCAGCCGGTCCCGCGCGCATCGGAAGGCAAGGCCAATGAAGACGGCGTTCGCGATCCGGACCTATTCGACCGTTTCCGCGCCTCGCAAGCACGCAAAATCCGCGGTTTCGATGCGCCCAATGCCGCGATCGAGGCGGTCAAGGCGGCAGGCGAACTGTCCTATGCCGACGGCGTGAAGAAGGAACGCGAACTGTTCGGCAAGTTGATGGGCGGCACGCAGAGCGCGGCCATGCGCCATTATTTCTTCGCCGAACGCGCCGCCAACAAGATCGACGACGTGCCCAAGGACACGCCGCTGATCCCGATCAGGAAGGTCGGCGTCATCGGCGCCGGCACGATGGGCGGCGGCATCACGATGAATTTCCTGTCGGCCGGCATTCCGGTGACGATCCTGGAAATGGCGGAAGACGCGCTCGATCGCGGCACGCGCACCATGCGCAAGAATTACGAGAACACCGCCAAGAAAGGCCGCATGACGATGGAGGCGGTCGATACCGCCATGGGCCTGCTCACTCCGACGCTGTCCTATGACGATCTGGCCGATTGCGATCTCGTGATCGAAGCCGTCTACGAGAATATGGACGTGAAGAAGAAGGTCTTCGCCAAGCTCGACGACGTGGTGAAGGACGGCGCAATCCTTGCCTCCAACACCAGCTATCTCGACATCGACGAAATCGCCACGGCCACCAAGCGGCCCGGCTACGTCGTCGGCCTGCACTTCTTCTCGCCCGCCAATGTCATGAAGCTGCTGGAAGTCGTGCGCGGCAAGGAAACGCGCGACGATGTGCTGGCGACGGTGATGAAGCTGTCCAAGAAGATCGGCAAAGTGGCCGCAGTGTCCGGCGTCTGCCCCGGCTTCATCGGCAATCGCATGCTTTCCAAGCGCCAGGAACAGGCCAATGCGCTGATCATGGAAGGCGCGAATTACTGGGACGTCGACGACGTTCTGCTGGAATTCGGCTTTCCGATGGGGCCGTTCCAGATGGGCGATCTGGCCGGGATCGATATCGGCTGGCACCGCGATCCGAGCAAGGTGACCACCGTGCGCGAAGCCCTGTGTGCGGCGGGCCGCTTCGGGCAGAAGGCAGGCAAGGGCTTCTACGACTACGACGAAGCGCGCAACCGCACGCCGTCGGACGAAGTGAAGCAGATCATTGCCGATTTCGCTGCCAAGGAGGGCAAGGAACAGCGCGAGATTTCAAAGGACGAAATCCGCGAGCGGCTCCTCTATCCCATGGTCAACGAAGGCGCGAAGATCCTCGAAGAAGGCATGGCGCAGCGCGCCAGCGACATCGATGTGGTGTGGATCAACGGCTATGGCTGGCCGCTCTATACGGGCGGACCGATGTTCTGGGCGAAGACCATCGGTTTCGATACCGTGGTCGAGGGCCTGGACAGACATGGCCTTCCGGTCAGCGAGCATCTGCGCAAAACGGCCGCGGACGGTGGATCGCTCGATTGAGGCTGCTTTAGTGCGGCAATTTCGAAACAGCGGTACGCAATTCGACGAACAATCCGGCACGTTGGACCGTTGCACCTTGACATAAATGAGCATTTTCCCTTGAGATTCGAGGCAAGGGTATGCGCCGGATAAGGCGCGCCCGCACGGAGAGGAGAAACCGATGAAAAGATTCAATCTACGCCACCAATGCGCCCTCGGAGCACTGGCGGGGGCGATGGCCTTTGCGCCATCCGCTGCTTCGGCCCAGGACACGGCGACTACGGAACAGGATACCGATCTTGTCGCCGCGGCGGATGTCGATGACGGCAATGTCATTATCGTTCGCGCGCAGGGACGTGACCAGACCCTGTCGGATGTGCCGGTGGCCGTTTCAGCGGTGACCGCGGAAACGCTGCAGAAATCCGGTGTCGCCGATATTCGCGACATGAACCAGGTTGCGCCATCGCTGCTCATTTCTTCGACCGGTAACGAATCCAACGGCTCTGCCCGTATCCGCGGCATCGGCACGGTTGGCGACAACCCGGGCCTCGAAAGCTCCGTCGCGGTGTTCATCGACGGTGTCTATCGCTCACGCTCGGGTAATGCCCTCTCCGAACTCGGACCACTCGATCGCGTCGAAATCCTGCGCGGGCCTCAGGGCACGCTCGGCGGCCGCAACTCGTCGGCCGGTTTGATCAATATCTATACCGCCCCACCCGAGATGGACGGATTCTCGGGTTACGGCGCTTTCACCTACGGCAATTACGATGCCATTCGTGTCGAAGGCGGCATCAACGCGCCCTTGGGCGAAACGGTGGCTGCGCGCGTCGACGGCGTCTATTTCCAGCGCGACGGGTTCTATAACGATGTCGTCAACGACACGAGAGTGAACGATCGCGATCGCTACCTCATTCGCGGGCAGTTGCTGTTCGAGCCGACGTCGGATCTCAGCATCAGGCTCGTCGGTGATTACTCGAAGAAGGACGAGGCGTGCTGCGCCGCTACCTTTGTGCAGCCAAGCTTCGCTCCGCTCGCACGACTGTCGGACGATCTGCCTCCGACATCAGCCGATGCAAAGTTCGACTATCCCGGATCGCTGACGCCTGCACTGACCAGCACGGCCAATCCGATCATCCCGGTGTTGCTGGCACTCGGCCAGGACCCGCGGGCGCTTAACCAGTCGACGTTCAACCGCGACATCTACGTCACGCCGGGACGTAGCTATCAGGGTGAAACCGAGGATTACGGTATCTCCGGCGAAGTCAATTGGGACTTCGGCAACGTCACGATGACGTCGATCACCGGCTATCGCGACTATTCCAACTTCCAGGGTTCGGACACGGACTATACCCAGGTCGATATCCTGTATCGCGCTCCCGGGCCGAATGCCGGTGCGCGCGAGTTCAAGACATTCACGCAAGAGCTCCGGTTCAACGGTTCGCTGCTCGATGACCGCATCGACTGGCTGGTCGGCGGCTTCTACGCCAATGAAAAGCTCGAGACCCGCGACAATCTGAGGTTCGGCACACAATATGGAGCATTCGCTCCGTGCCGCGTCGTGAACGCTGTCAATCCAGCGCTTGCCTCGCCACTCAGCACCGGATGCCTAAGCGCTGGTGGACGCGCAGCGCTGTTGGCCGCGAACGGCGGTGCGGGCGCGTTTGGTGCCGCAACCCCGCTGATCTTCGCCGGCTTGGACAATCTGGCCCAGATCAACGATCTTGGTGGCACGGGCGATGTGTACAATCAGAAGAGCGAAAACTTTGCGCTCTTCACTCACAATATCTTCCACATTACCGACAAGCTCGATCTGACGTTGGGTCTTCGTTACACAAATGAAACGAAGGACTTCAACGCGTCGTTCGGCAACGACAACGTCATTTGCCCGCAGAACCGCGCCCTTCTGGGCTCCCTGCTTGGGGTCCCGAGTTTGGCTGGTCTGGCAGGCGGTATCATCTCGCTGTCGTGTCAGGGCAATTCGACTTCGGAACTGGACGGCGTATCGCTCGCCGATACTCGTGACGAAGATCAATTCACCGGCACGGCGATCCTGAGCTACAAGGCCACTCCGGACCTGTTGTTCTACGGTTCTTACTCGCGCGGCTACAAGGCTGGCGGCTTCAATCTCGACCGTTCGGCGCTGACGACCCCGGTAGCGTTCAATGTGAACACTCTGGATCCGACGAACTTGCAGTTCGAGGAAGAAACCGTAGATGCCTTCGAAATCGGTGCGAAGTATCAGACCCGTCAGTTCGGCGTCAGCGTCGCGGCGTTCCGTCAGGAATTCACGAACTTCCAGCTGAACACGTTCAACGGTTCCGTCTTCCTCGTGCAGAACATCAACGCCTGTAAGGACGATCTGGGCGGAGCAGATCGTGACAACAGCGCGGCGACTGGCGCATGTGCCAGCGATCGGACCAAGCCCGGCGTGGTCGCCAAGGGTGTGGAGATCGAAGCGAACCTGTCTCCGGTCCGCGACCTCACCGCAACAGTTGGCCTCACTTACGCTGATACCAGCTTTGCCAACAATCTGATCGGCAACGAGGACGGAACACCGCTCGATCCGGCTTTGCGCCTGCTTCCGGGGGACAATATGTCCAACGCTCCCGAAATCGTGGCAACGTCGTCACTCAGCTGGACCCCGCCCATCGGTGATAGCGGCATGCGCGGCCTCTTCTTCGTGAATGCGCGTATGACCAGCGATTACAACACCGGGTCGGACCTGCTGTACGGCAAGGAGCAGGATGGCTTCGTTGTGGTCAATGGACGGATCGGCGTGACCAATATCGGCGGCAGCTTCTCGGTCGAAGGTTGGGTGCAGAACCTGTTCGACACCGATTACACGCAGGTCGCCTTCAATACGCCGTTCGTTGCGGAACAGCAGACCTACTCGGCCTTCCTGGCCGAACCGCGGACCTACGGCGTCACCGTCCGCGCCGAATTCTAATCGGCATAAATCCTGACAAAAGGGCCCGGCATCTCACGATGCCGGGCCCTTCTTCGTTTAACGCATGACCGGAGCCGACCATGCTCGATTGCGAAACGAACTTTCCTAGGCTGACGACTTCACAAGTGACTTCAGTCTGCTCGTCTGGAGATGCCTGTTCACAGCTCTTCGTTCGGCCTTTTCCATCCACTGCGCGATCGTGAGATCGCCCTCTGCTACATCTGCGAGAACCGCGCCGCGGCTTCCGGCAGGCTTCGGCGTTCCTATCGTGCTGTCGACTGCCGTCTGTCGTTCGATTTCTGCATTCAGCAAGGCTCCCGCCAAGACCCCGTAAGCCGATAGAAACAGCCACATCAGGAACACAACGATGGCCGACAGCGACCCATACGTCGCGTTGTAGTCGCTTACATAAGCGACGTAGAACGAAAAGCCGAAAGAGACGGCTATCCAAAGCACCGTGGCAAGCATCGCACCGGGAGCAAGCCAACGCCACTGGGCAGGCTTGCGGTCCGGCCCGTACCGCATGATCAGAGCGAACCCTACACTACCCAGCAGTATCGAGGCGATCCAGGTCACGCATTTGATCGCGAATTCGGCGGCCGGGCCGAACAGGCCGCCCGCCTGCGTTTGCAGCCACGCGAACATCCCGCTGCTGATCAACCCGGTCAACGCCACCAGGATTGCTGCCAGTGTCAGAGCGGCAGCGCGAAGGGTCCGCGAAATGAAACCGCGGGTTTCGTGTTCCTCGTTGATGATGTTGAGCGCGCCGATAAGACCGTTGGCAGCACGCATTCCGCCGTAGATCGCAAATATCAGAGCAATCGCAAGGGCAAACCCCGTGACGCCTGCGTTTGCGGTCACGACGCCTATAAGCTGATCTTCGATGACCGTGGCAACTTCGCTGGGCACCACTTCGATGATCGTCTGCATCTGGGCATGCACGGTATCGACATTGCCGACCAGGCCGTAAACCATGACGGTCGCAGCTATCAGCGGAGTAAGCGCAAGGAAGGTGAAAAATGCCACACCTGCCCCCAAAAGCGACAGATTGTGGAATCCCCACATCGTCCACACCCGCTTAAGAATCTGTTTCCAAGCGGCTTTCGGCATCTGCAAAGGGCTTTTAGCGGTTGCACCGGGCGCGTCTTTGGAGGATGACTCCATGTCGAGGGTGGGATTTTCGACCTCATCGGGAGCGTGTTGACCGCCTGGCGTTGATTCGATTCTTCCTTCGCTTTGCACGTTGGGTCGCTTTCTATGGTTGTCGATATGCCTTTTGCTGTTGAAACACCGCCGCGGGGCAAATGTGCCCCCGCGCGTCGCAGTGCATCATCGGCTATGGCCTTGGCGATGGCGCTGGTTGCGGTTCCGGCAGTGGCGCAAAGCACCGATGCCACGGTCGGCCAGACAAGCGAACTCGACGTTCCGGCCCCGCCTGCTGATGCGAACCTTCCGCAAGTTGAACCGGTCATCAGCGACGAGGAGTTCGATGAAACCATCCCCGAACTCGACCCTTCGAACGATCCCGCCCTGGACGCGCCGTTGGAATCGATCGAAGACTTCGAACGGAAGGTTGCCCAGGAACAGTCTGGCGCTGCTCCTGCCGAGAGTCAGGACGCCCCGCTTGGCGACCCAACCCTCGCCGATGGGGATGCAGTGGAAGAAATCGGCGATGCGCCCATTCGCGATGCCGAACTGGCAGCCCCCCTTCCCCCGCTGGATCAATTCAATGTGGAGCCTGTCGAGTTTGCACAGGACGCAACCGATACCGAAACCACAGAGATCGCCTATTCCGTCCGCGTCAACGGCCTCGACGCTGCAGACGAAGAGACGGCCACCAGCCTGCGCGACCAGTTCGATAGCCTTTCCGCGTTGGAAGACGGGGATGGTAAAGCGGCGAATGTCGCACAGATCACCGCCCGGCTGACGGAAGACAGCGCCTTGATGCAGCGCATCCTTGCCTCGGAAGGCTGGTACGAGGCGCGCGCAGCCACACAAATCGATCGGACCGGCGAAGGCGATGGACTGTCGCTCACTGCGGTGATCGATGTCCTGCCGGGACCGCGATATTCCTTTTCCGACATTGTGATCGACGCTGATCCTACCGAGCCCCCGGACCTGATCCGCAAAAATCTGGTTCTCAAGACTGGCGATCCGATCGTCGCGGCGCGGGTTCAGGGCGCGGAGACGAATGTCGCCGTTGCCCTGCCGGAAAACGGCTATCCCTTCGCGGAAATCGGCCAGCGCGACATTCTTCTGGACCAAGAGACGGGCGACGGTGTGTATACACTGCCCGTTACAACCGGCCCGCGGTCGCGCTTCGGAGAAATCCAGACCACTGGCGACCTGGCGTTCGATGCAGAGCATGTCGGCGTGCTGGCCCGGTTCGAGCAGGGCGAACTCTATGACAGCCGCATGGTTGACGATCTGCGGCAGGCGCTGGTCGCGACAGGACTGTTCAACACCGTATCCGTACTGCCCCAGCAAACTGGCGAACCGGCCGGCGAAGGCACCGAATACGCGACAATTCTCGTCGAGCAGGAAGCTGGCCCACCGCGAACTCTGGCGGGAAGTGCGGGATTCGGCACCGGTCAAGGCTTCCGCGTCGAGGGCAGCTGGACCCATCGGAACCTTTTCCCGCCCGAGGGTGCCCTGATCGGTCGCGGTGTGGTTGGCACGCAGGAACAGGGCGCCGGGGTAACCTTCCGTCGGTCCAACGCCGGACAGAGAGATCGCACATTCCAGGCAACGGCCGAAGCCCTGCACAGCAATTACGATGCGTATGAAGCCTTCACCGGGCGGCTTTCGGCGCTGATCAGTTACGATTCGACCAATATCTGGCAGAAGCCGTTCACCTATGCCTACGGCGTCCAGCTGATCGGTACGAACGAGCAGGATTACGATTTTGCCCTTCAGGACCTATCGCGGCGAACCTTCTTTATCGGCGGGTTGATAGGCCAAGCCGGGATCGATCGGACCAACAGCCTGCTCGACGCCACCGAAGGCTTCAAGATCACCGCGATCATCGAACCGGAAGGTTCGTTGCAGGACGGTTTCACACCTTACGTCCGCGCACGTCTGGATGGTTCGGCCTATTTCTCGCCGACCGACGCGATCACCCTTGCCGGCCGCGTCCGTGTTGGCACAATCCAGGGTATCGAGCGATTTGATCTGGCGCCGTCGCGGCGTTTTTATGCCGGTGGCGGCGGTTCCGTGCGCGGCTTCGGCTATCAGCAGCTCGGACCGCGCGTGGTGCTCGACAATCCCGATTTCGATCCAGACGATCCGGACGAATCCGCCGATCCCTTCATCTACCGCCCTCTGGGGGGACGCAGCCTCAACGAGGCCGCAGCCGAAGTGCGCTATCGCTTCGGCAATTTCGGAGTGGTGGGATTCGTCGATGCTGGCCAGGTATACGAAGACACGCTGCCTGATTTCAGCGACCTGCGGTTCGGGGCAGGGATCGGCGGGCGCTATTATACCAATTTCGGACCGTTGCGGATCGATCTCGCCATGCCGCTCGACAGGCGCCCGGGCGAAAGCAAATTCGCCGTTTACGTATCGATCGGGCAGGCATTCTGATGGCCGAGGAAACGGAAACCGTCCGCCACCATGACAACCGTGCTCGCCAGGTGGCGAAATGGGCCGGTATCGTCATCGGCGGCCTCGTCCTCCTGGTGGCAGCCTTGCTGCTTGGTCTCAACACGGGGCCAGGCAAGCGCTTCGTCGCCGATCAGATTGCCGCTCTCGAATTCGAGAACGGCATGGAGATCGGCGTCGGCCGTATCGAGGGATCGCTGTATGGCGAGATGACCCTGCACGACGTGTCACTGTCCGATCCGAAGGGCGTCTTCCTGACATCGCCCGAACTACGAATGGATTGGCGCCCATTCGCCTTCATCGGCAGCCATATCGACATCCGCTCGCTCACATCGCGACTGGTTACCCTGCAGCGCCTGCCGGAATTCGCCGAGACGCCCCCGTCGGACGCTCCTTTGCTGCCCGATTACGATATCGATATTGGCGAATTGCGGATCGACCGCTTCGTGGCCGAGGCGCCGGTCAGCGGTGAGCCCCGGGTCGCCTCGCTCGCTGGCAAGGCGCATATAGCCGATGGCCGGGCGCAGGCGACGTTCGATGCCGCAACAATTTCAGGCAGAAACCGGGCAGGCGGCGATCGCATTGCGCTGGTTGTCGACGCCGTCCCAGAAGACAACAAGCTCGATCTGAAGCTCGACCTCGATGCCCCGGGCAACGGGGTGATCGCCGCGATGGCCGGCCTGACCGAGCCGCTTCGCGTCCAGCTTGACGGCACCGGCAACTGGGACGCCTGGAACGGGCGCCTCGACGCCAATCTCGCCAATAGTGAGCTCGCGCGTTTGCAGGTCACGGCCCGCGACGGCACCTTTGCCGTGCGCGGCCCGACCCGCATCGCGCGCATATTCGAAGGACCGACCGCAGCCCTTCTCGGCCCGGTGATGAATATCCAGATGTCTGCCGCCCTGGATGAGCGCCGGGTTACACTCGACGGCAATCTGAACAGCGACGCATTTCGCCTGAACACGAACGGCCTCGTCGATCTGTCGGACAACAGCTTCGACGATCTGGCGCTGTCCTTCGTGCTGCTAAAACCTTCGGCAATGGCCGAGAACCTTCGTGGCAGTGGCCTGCGCGCCTCTCTGACACTCAATGGCGAATTCGCCACGCCGCGTGTCGAATATGCAATCAATGCCAACCGCCTGTTGATGAATGACATGGGGCTCGAGAACCTGCGCGCCAGCGGGGAAGCGACAGTCGATGCAGAGCGGATCATGATCCCGGTCGATGCCAGCGTATCCCGCATCGTCGGGCTGGACACGGTGGCTGGCGGAACCCTGCGCAATGTCCGTCTGGCCGGAGACTTCGCCATCGACGGCACGCGCATCCTGTCGGACAATATGCGCATCCGCTCGGACCGGATCGATGCGGTTGTGATCCTGCTCGCGGATACGTCGACCGGACTCTACACCGGTGCCATCGACGGCAAGATCGACAATTACCGGGTCGAAAGCGTCGGGATCTTCAACATCGAAACCGATGTCGATCTTGAATCGCAGGACGGCGGCTTCGCAATGGCCGGCCGCGTTCGCGCGCGATCGACGAACCTGTTCAACGAAGGCGTGCGCGACTTTCTCGGAGGCAATGCGGTCGCGGCAAGCGACGTTCGCTATGGGCCGGACGGAATAATCCGATTTTCGAACCTGTCTCTGCGTGCCCCAGCCGCGCGCATCACTGGGGGCAGCGGTTTCTACGCGCCCGATGGAAGATTGGCACTGAACGCGGACGGCGTCACCGATGCCTATGGCCGTATCGGAGTGAGAGTGGCTGGCACACTCAGCGATCCCGACGCGGTTATCACTGCAGAGCGACCCGATCTGGGCATCGGTCTGGCAAATTTACGTGCGAATATCACCGGGGCTCCCAATGGGTATCGCCTCGCCGCCACCGGCGATACCGATTACGGTCCGCTTACCGCGGATGTGGTGCTCGGCATGGGCGATCAGCTTACGCTCGATATCAACAACGCCGATCTGGCGGGCATCGCCTTCGCCGGGTCGCTGAGACAAACTCCGGCTGGACCGTTTGCAGGCCGTCTCGACGCCAATGGTCGAGGCGTTGCGGGTGTCGTCCGGCTTGAGGCAGCCGGCGAATACCAGCAGGCACTCGTAAACCTTCGTGCTCAGAATACCGTGCTTCCCGGCCCCGCGAATTTGGCGATCGGATCGGCAATCATCGATGCACGGATCGTTCTTTACGACCAGCCCTATGTCGTTGCCGATGCCCAACTTTCCCAGACCACGTTCGGGAGCCTCAACCTTGCCGCGGCACGAGCGAAGATCGACTATCGCGATGGCAACGGGACTGCGCGCATCCTGGCGGAAGGGGTTAGCGGCGTTCCGTTCCGCGTCGCCGCGAATGCCGAGCTGAAGCCAGACCTCTGGCGCGCCGCACTTAAAGGACGGGTACGCGGTGTCGAATTCGCCACCGTCGGCCCAGCGCGCATCGTCCCGGGTGAGAACGACTATGAACTGCTGCCCACGCGGATCGATTTCGGTCGCGGAAACATTCGATTGGCCGGCACTTACGGCGAAGGGATGAAAATGCAGAGCCGCCTGGATTCGCTCGATCTCTCAATCGTCGAAGCGTTTGTACCCGGTCTTGGCATCAATGGCAGTGCGACCGGCAGTCTGGATTTCGACCAGCCGAATGCTTCTGCATTCCCCCGCGCCGATGCCCGGCTGCAGATCGCGAATTTCAGCCGTACGACGGCGGTTTCGGTCAGCCAGCCGCTCGATATCAATTTCGTGGGCAAGCTGCTTCCAGATGGCGGTGAAGCGCGCGCGGTCATGCGTCGTCGCGGTAGCGTCATCGGTCGCCTGAATGCATCCCTGAGGCCGCTGCCCCCCGGCTCGGGTAGCTGGACAACCCGCCTTCTCGCAGCTCCGCTGGATGGCGGCATCCGTTACAATGGGCCAGCGGATACGCTGTTCTCGTTCGCCGGTCAGCCCGATCAGCGCCTGTCCGGGCCAATCGGCGTGGCGGCAGATTTCTCCGGTCGGGTACAAAGTCCGCAGCTGTCGGGGATCGTGCGCGCGAACAGTCTTACTTACGAGAACCAGACCTATGGGACGAGATTGTCGAACATGGCAATCGAAGGCCAATTCACCGGTGATCGTTTCGCCATTGAGCGTCTGACGGCGACGGCCGGTGACGGATCGGTAAGTGCGCAGGGTTTTATCAGCCTTGCCGAGGCGAGCGGTTATCCGATGAACGTCGACGTTACGCTGAACAACGCTCGGCTGGCTCGGAGCGACGCCCTTGCGGCCACCGCCACAGGCAATCTGCGCCTGGCAAAGGCGGCGGGCGAAACCGCCCTTCTCTCCGGCGAGATCACGCTGCCAGAAACACGCTACCAGATCATCCGTCAGGGTTCGGCCGAAGTGCCCGAACTGACCGGCGTGCGATTCAAGCCACCGCGCGGCCCTAAGCGGATAACCGGTCAGGAGCCCGCCCAGCCACAGCCAGGGCTCTTCGACCAGCTTAGGCTCGATATCGCGTTGCTTGCTCCCGAGCAGCTCTATGTATCTGGCATGGGTCTCGAATCCGAGTGGAGTGCCGACATGCGGCTCGGTGGAACCAGCACGGCACCCCGCGTTTCAGGCGAGGTCGAGCTCGTGCGGGGAACGCTTGGGTTTGCCGGCCGGTCGTTCGAATTGAGCGAAGGTCGAGTAGACTTCACCGGTGGTACGGCCATCGATCCTGTAATTCAGCTCACGGCGACGGACGACATCGAGGACGTCGTCGTCAACGTCAATGTGTCGGGCCGTGCTTACGACCCGCAGATCGCCTTCTCGAGCGTTCCGGGATTACCGCAGGACGAAATCGTGTCCCGCATTCTGTTCGGTAGTTCGATCGGCAATCTTTCTACCATACAGGCAGTGCAATTGGCAGCTTCGCTTAACTCGCTGCGCGGCAGTGGCGGCGGCCTAAATCCCCTTGGGAAGCTGCGCTCGGCAACTGGCGTAGACCGGCTCCGCATTCTCGGGCCCGACGACACCAACGGCCGCGGGACGGCGCTCGCCGCGGGTCAGTATCTGACCGACGACATCTATGTGGAATTCATCACCGATGCGCGGGGGTTCACCGCGACACAGCTTGAAGTGAGCCTGACACCGTTCCTGTCGATCCTCAGCCAAGCCGGGGGGTCAGGGGCTACCAATGTAAACGTGCGTTATCGGAAGAATTACTGATGCGACGGTTTGCAATTCTGCTTCCGCTCGTACTGTCAGCTTGCGAACGTGAGAAGTCGTTCGATGAGCGGTACGAGATTGCCCAAGACGAGATAGAAAGCAAAGCAAAGGAACTGGATCGGGAGCTCACCCCTTCCCCAAGCCCTAACCCCGTCACGACAAAACAGCGCGTGTCCGTAAATGAGCGCGAAAATTAACTAGCTCGTGGTGACCAGCCGCAGCGACGACCAACCGCGCCCGTCGCGGAATTACTAAACCGTTGTCATGCCGCTGCCTCTCATAGGAGCGTTGGCCATAGCGAGCATCGCCGCTAAAGGGCCGTTTTCGGTCACCGGGTAAGAGAGAATTTTGATGCTACTGAACCGCCGCAATTTCATCGGTGCCACCGGCGCGGCCTTTTCCGGGTTGCTGTTGAATGGTTGCACAGGCCGGTCGGCTCCGCTGACGTCGGCGCCGTCATCATTCGCGGATTACGGTCCACTGGTTCCCGATCCTGCCGGAATGCTCGACCTTCCCCGCGGCTTTTCCTACCGGCTCCTGTCGAGCCTAGGGAATGCGATGACCGATGGCTGCACCGTGCCCGACAAGGCCGATGGCATGGGCTGTTTCTCGCTCGGCAACGATGAAATTGTGCTCATCCGCAACCACGAACTGGTGCCGGCTGATGATGCCGGCGGCGTTCTCGCCAAAGGTTTCGGCACACGCGACGGCGCTATCGTGCCAGGCGGGACCACATCCATCGTACTCGATGCAACCACACTCGAGGTAAAGCGCGAGTTCCGCTCGCTTGCAGGGACGATCCGCAACTGTTCGGGCGGCATCACGCCATGGGGAAGTTGGCTGACCTGTGAAGAAGCACCGACGGGCCCGGGCCAGCGTTTCGGCGAAGGTCTCGCTGAAAATCATGGCTGGGTGTTCGAAGTACCGGCCAATGCGACCGGCCTGATCGATGCGGTTCCTCTGAAAGCCATGGGTCGCTTCAATCATGAAGCGGCTTGTGTCGATCCGAGGACGGGGATCGTCTATCTTAGCGAAGATCGTGACGACAGCGTGCTCTACCGTTTCGTTCCGACCACCCCTGGGCGCCTTGGCGACGGCGGTCTGCTGCAGGCGATGGTCGTGGAGGGCCTATCGGACACGCGCAACTGGACGTCCGCCGAGATGGCAGTCGGGTCTCGTCACACCGTACGCTGGATCGATTGCGACGATGTCGAATCCCCGAATGACGACCTGCGAAGCCGGGCCGCGGCAAAGGGTGCCGCCGTCGTCGCAAGGGGCGAAGGCATCCACACCGGAACAGACGAAATATTCGTCTGCTCAACGAATGGTGGCCAGCGAAAGCTCGGCCAGATCTTGCGACTTGTCCCCGGCACTGGCGGCGAACCCGACCAGATCGAACTGTTTTTCGAAAGCCAGAGCAAAGACCAGTTCAACTACGGCGACAATCTCACCGTGGGTCCGAACGGCCACCTGATTGTCTGCGAAGACCAGTATACCGAAGTGGTCGATAACCATCTTCGCGGTATTACGCCCGATGGCCGGGCTTATACTCTGGGTCGCCTGCGCATGCAGACAGAACTGGCAGGCGGATGTTTTTCGCCTGACGGTAAGTGGTTCTTCGTCAACGCATATTCACCGACGCGGACTCTTGCCATTACAGGCCCGTGGGCCGTCTAGATCGGCGAAAATTCCGAGCCCCGAAAGCCAGCGCGGGGTCAGGGCCTCAGTAGCGCTGAATTTACCAGAAGACTGGCGCAAAGGCGCGGAAGAGGTCTAACATATCGCCAAGAGCGGCCATCCTACAGATCGCATGACCGCCTTCGAACCAGTTCGCGGTCCAGGAGGAACAGTCAGATGCAAATCAATCGAAACGCACTTTTCGCCGCCACCGCCATTTGTGCGCTGGCTTCGCAACCTGCCATGGCAGAAGAAGGCATGTGGACGTTCGACGGTTTTCCAGCCGAGCAGGTCCGCGAGCAATATGGCTGGGCTCCCGATCAGGCGTGGCTCGATACGGTGCGCAATTCGGCTGTGCGACTGACGGGTGGCTGTTCGGCCAGCTTCGTATCGCCCGATGGATTGATCCTGACCAACCACCATTGTGTCGCGAGCTGCCTGTTCGACAATTCGGACGAGACTGCCGACTATCTGCTCAATGGGTTCGTTGCGGACCGGCGCGATGCCGAGCTCAAATGTCCGGGTCAGCAGGCCGAGGTGGTCACCATGATCTCGGACGTCACGCCCGATGTGATTGGCGCGATCGGATCGCAGACCGGAGAGGCGCTGACCAAAGCGCGCGACGCGAAGATCGCCGAGCTGGAGAAGGTCGGCTGCCCCGACTCGGAGACGACCCGCTGTCAGGTGGTGACGCTGTTCGGTGGAGGGCAGTACAAGCTCTACACCTATCGCAAGTACTCCGACGTGCGCCTGGCCTGGGCACCTGAAGATCGAGCCGCGACCTTTGGCGGCGACCCGGACAATTTCAATTTTCCGCGCTACTCGCTCGATGCAAGCTTTCTGCGCGCATATGAGAATGGTCGGCCGGTCGCGACGCCCGAGCACCTAAAATGGAACCCTCGCGCTCCGGAAGAAGGCGAAATCACCTTTGTGGTTGGCAACCCGGGATCGACCAGCCGCCTATGGACGGACAGCCAGTTGGCATTCGAGCGCGAAGTGCGCCTGCCGGTTACGGTCGCCACACTCAGTGAACTGCGTGGTCGGTTGATCCGCGCAATGGAAGAAAGCAATGAACATGCCCGCGAAGGCGGCGACATGCTTAGCGGCATCGAGAACAGTCTGAAGGTCTATATCGGTCGCACCAAAGCGCTTAACGATCCGGCTTTCACTGCCAAACTCGCCGAAGCGCAGAACGATCTGCGCCAGCAGGTTGCGGGCGATCGCGAGATCGGAGATCCCTGGACGACGGTGGATGAGGCGATGAACGCGTACCGCGCGCTCTACTATCCCCTGCGTTTCACCCAGCCATCGGGCGATCTGTACAGCTACGCGCAAACTCTCGTCTTTGCGGCACAGGAACGCGGCAAACCCAATTCAGAGCGTCTGCCCGGCTATACCGACAGCGCCCTGCCACTGACTGAAAAGCAGGTGCTCGACGAACGGCCCGTCTATCCGTGGCTGGATGAGCTGGGCATGGAATGGAGCCTATCCAAGGCGCGCGAATATCTCGGCGTGGACGATCCCGACACCAAGCTTCTGCTCGGGAAAGAGAGCCCGGAACAGCTTGCCGAACGGCTAGTAAACGGCACTTCCCTCGCCGATCCGGCAGTCCGCAAGGCGCTGTGGGATGGCGGCCTCGAGGCGGTAGAGGCGTCTGACGATCCCATGATCCAGTACGCGCTCAAACTGGCCACGCGTCAGCGCGAATTGAAGGCGTTGGCCGACGCCCAGTATTCGGGTCCACTGGCAGCCGCCGGCGTCAAGCTGGCCGATGCGCGCTTTGCCGCCTACGGCGACAGCCTCTATCCGGACGCCACTTTTACCCTGCGCATCAGCTATGGCCAGGTGAAGGGCTGGGTCGAGCGTGGCAACCAGGTCCCGTTCCAAACGACGATGGGCGGAACCTTTGAGCGTGCTACCGGCAACGCACCCTTCGATGTGGCACCGGCCTTCGCTGCAAACCAGACGAAGATCGACAAGAACACGACCTACGATTTCGTGACGACGAACGATATCATTGGTGGCAATTCCGGTTCACCGGTGATCGACCGGGCCGGTACCGTGATCGGTGCTGCCTTCGACGGCAACATCCATTCCCTGGGTGGCAATTACGGTTACGATGGCACACTCAATCGAACCGTCGCTGTCTCTGCCGCCGCGGTGCAGGAAGCGTTAGAGACGATCTATCCCGCCCCTGCCCTCGTCGAGGAACTGGCCCGACGCTGAACCCTGCTTGTTCAGTAGCGGGCGAGGCGAAGACGCCTGTCCACTTTACGTACAGGCATTGAAAATTCCGATGATCGCCAATCAATAGAGCATATAAAGAATTCTTTATATGCTCTATTGACGTGATGGCTTGGAAAGCCGATGGGATGTTTGTCGAGGTTCTCCGGTCGGTTCGCCGCGCCGGAGCTAAGACGGGAAGCCGGTGCGCACCCTGACAAGGGAGCAATGCCGGCGCTGCCCCCGCAACTGTAAGCGGCGAGCGGCGGTCCACTCATGTCACTGGAAGGCTCGCCTTCCGGGAAGACGGACCGCTTTGCCTTGACCCGCGAGCCAGGAGACCTGCCTCCGACGCGATAACGTCCACCGGCGGGGTGCCCGGTCTGGTCGCTTGCATGACGCGCGCCCGAATCTACCGTCGCGCGTCCGGCGCGCGCGCCCGACCGGTCTCCCCCGTCTTCATCGGGGTAAATGAAAATGACCGTTTCCGTTGCTAGCTTGGGGTTTCCCCGCATCGGCCCACGCCGCGAACTGAAGTTCGCACTCGAGAAATTCTGGGCCGGCACTATTTCACAAGACGAATTGGAAGAGGCCGCACAGGGCTTGAGAACCGCGACATGGGCGCGGCAAAAGGCACTCGGCGTCGATTGGCTGCCCTCAAACGATTTCTCGCTGTACGACCATGTGCTCGACACAAGCGTGATGCTCGGCGCCATTCCGGCGCGCTATGACCTCGCCAGCGGCCAGCCAGCTGGGCTCGAAACCTATTTTGCGATGGCGCGCGGTGCGACCGGCGGGGCGACTTGCGGCCACGCGCATGGCAGCGTGACCGCTGGCGAGATGACCAAATGGTTCGACACCAACTATCATTTCATTGTCCCCGAGATCGAGCCTGAAACCCGGCTGCAACTCGGGCACATCAAGCCTCTGCAGGACTATCTCGAAGCCAAGGCGCAGGGTTTTGAAACGCGTCCGGTCATTCTTGGGCCGGTAACCTGGCTGAGCCTTGCAAAAGAGTACGGAAGCGATCCGTTCGATCTGCTCGAAGAGGTTCTTGCGCTTTATGCCACTGTGCTCGCGCGGCTCGATGAAGCAGGCGCTGAATGGGTGCAGATCGATGAACCCATCCTCGTTACAGACCTTACCGATCGGCAGCGCCGCGCGCTTACCCGCGCTTATGCCAAGCTGGGCCGTGCTGGGCCGAAGATCATGCTGGCCACCTATTTCGGAGGTCTGGAAAATAACCTGTCGCTCGCCGCCTCCCTGCCGGTCGCCGGCCAGCACATCGATCTGGCGCGCGCGCCGGAGCAATTGGATGCGGTGGTGAAGGCGGTGCCGCAAAACCGCCTGCTCTCGCTTGGCGTAGTGGACGGGCGCAATATCTGGCGCGCCGATCTGGCCGCGTTACTTGATCGTCTGGAGCCGCTGGCGGCGCAGCGTGATCTGGTGCTCGCCCCTTCCTGTTCGCTGCTGCATGTGCCCGTCGATCTGCAGTTGGAGAGCAAGCTGGACGATGAGTTGAAGCAGTGGCTGGCATTTGCAGTGCAAAAGATCGAGGAGCTCGATCTGCTGCGCCGGGCGTTAGCGAATGGAAGAAAAAGCGTCGCAGCTGAGTTGGCCGCCTCCGCCCGTGCGACCGAAGCGCGCAAGACTGCTGCACGCATCCATGATCGCACCGTCAGCGAACGGATCGCTGCCCTCACGCCTGACATGCGCGAGCGCCGCGCGGGTCATACCGAGCGCGCCAAAACTCAGAGCGAGGTGCTCAATCTACCTCTCTTCCCGACAACCACTATCGGGTCCTTTCCGCAGACCGGCGCCGTGCGCAAAGCCCGCGCCGAGTATAATCGCGGCGCACTGGACGGTAAAAGCTACGACGCTTTCCTGCACCAGGAGACTGAGCGCGCGATTAGATGGCAGGAAGAGGCCGGGCTCGACATGCTGGTCCATGGCGAATTCGAGCGCAACGACATGGTCCAGTATTTCGGCGAGAAGCTTGCGGGTTTCGCTTTCACCGTGAATGGCTGGGTGCAAAGCTACGGGTCGCGCTGCGTCAGACCGCCTATCCTTTACGGCGATGTTTCGCGGCCCGAACCGATGACGGTCCATTGGTGGCGCTATGCTCAGGGGCTGACCGACAAGCCTGTCAAAGGCATGCTGACCGGTCCGGTCACGATCCTCAACTGGAGTTTCGTGCGCGACGATCAGCCCCGAGAGGCGAGTTGCCGCCAGATCGCGCTGGCGATCCGCGACGAGGTACTCGACCTGGAAGCGGCGGGCTGCAAGGCGATCCAGATCGATGAGGCAGCGCTGCGGGAAGGACTTCCCCTGCGCGAGCGTGACTGGCCGGCCTATCTGGATTGGGCGGTCGACTGTTTCCGCCTCGCGGCTGCCGGCGTCGGCAACCAGACCCAGATCCATACGCATATGTGCTATTCGGAGTTCAACGACATTCTGCCTTCGATCGGCGCCATGGACACCGACGTCATCTCGATCGAAACTGCACGTTCGCAGATGGAGTTGCTCGCGGGTTTTGCCAGCTATCGCTATCCCAGCGCAATCGGGCCGGGAATTTACGACATCCACTCGGCGCGCGTCCCGGGCGAGGACGAGATGGTTGCATTGATGCGACTAGCGCAGAAGCATCTGCGTCCGGAGCAGCTTTGGGTAAATCCCGATTGCGGGCTGAAGACCCGCGGTTGGGACGAAGTCAAACCGGCAATCGCCGCGATGGTATCGGCCGCCCGAACCTTGCGTGCAGAAACAAACACAAAGGCATAATCCGATGAGTAAGACGAAGGACGCACGGCCCGCTGTGCAGTTGATCGACATCGTGTTCCCTGGCGACACGAACCATCACGGGACGCTGTTCGGCGGCGTCGCACTGGCGCACATGGACAAGGTCGCATTCCTCGCCGCCTCGCGCCACGGACGCGCGCCCTTCGTCACCGCCTCATCGCAGAAGATCGACTTCGCCGCTCCCGCGCAAGAAGGCGATCTGGTTGAAGTGACAGGGCACCTCGTACGCGTGGGCACAAGTTCACTCGATGTCGAAGTCGAACTGATCGCAGAAGCGCCGGTTTCGGGTGAACGACGCCTATGCACCCGCGGGCGCTTTACATTGGTGGCAAGAAAAGGCCCCACGACAAAACTGCCGCTTCCGGCGATGTTCGAATGCGCCCCCATAGAGCCGAGCTCTATCCTGCGGCTCGCAGAGATGGTGTTTCCTGGGCAAACCAACCACTACGGCACGCTCTACGGGGGCGACGCGCTGAAGATGATGGGCAAAGCGGCTTTTATCGCCGCCACCCGCCATACACGCGAGGTCTTGGTAATGGCATCTTCAGACCGCATCGATTTCGTCGCGCCAATCAGGGAAGGCGATATGGTCGAACTGGTCGCCGAGGTGAAGATGACCGGGCGTAGTTCCGTACGCGTTGCGGTGGAAATCTGGTCCGAAGACCTGCTAAGCGGAATACGCGTTCATGCAGCGACAGCGGCGTTCACCTTCGTAGCCGTGAACGAGATGGGCACGAGCAAGACCATTCGGGCGCGCCACGAGTAACCTCGCGCAACGGTGGTTCGAGCGTGCGACGGCTTCGGCTCGTAAAGAAAGTTACACTATATCATTGACCTCGGCAGATCGTCAGGTATGGGCGCGGCGTTATGAGATATAGTCTCATACACTATGCCCCTCCTGCCTTGGAATACAATGATCATCCAGCCTTCTACTGCCGCTTACGCTATTGCCTCCCTGTGTCTGATCGCGCCCGCGGCGAATGTTCATGCGCAGAACATCAGCATGCCAGAGGAGGACACGGCGAGCACACCCGATGGCAGTTCGGCGATTGTCGTCAGTGGTGTGCGCCAAGCCTATCGCGGAAACTTTGCCGTGACCGAAATCCCTCAGTCGATCGACCTGATTGATTCCGAAACGCTTGAAGAAAACAATCTCGTCAGACTTAACGACGCGCTCGATCTCAACGCCTCGGTCGCGCGCCAGAATACGCTCGGTGGGTTATGGGATTCCTTCGCCATTCGCGGCTTTGCAGGCGATGAGAACATCCCGACCGGCTATCTGGTCAATGGCTTTAATGGAGGACGCGGTTTCGGCGGGGAACGGGACACAGCGGGGATCGAGCGGATCGAAGTCCTGAAAGGCCCCGCCGCTGCCTTGCTGGGTCGCGGCGAACCCGGTGGGACAGTCAATCTCGTGACCAAGCAGGCGCAGATCGGCGACACCTTTGGAACTGTCAGTGCGCAATTCGGCAGCTTTGACAGACTGCGCTCGGAAGCCGACATCAATATTGCGGTCACTGGCGCCCTGAGCGCGCGATTAATCGGATATATCGAAGATGGCGACACGTTTCGCGATACTGTCAACGAGTATCGCTGGGGCTTCCTGCCTTCGATCGGATTGGCGATCGGACCGGATACGCGCGTTACATACGATTTGGAAAAGACTCGTGTCGAAGTGCCGTTCGACCGCGGGATCGTTGTGCTAAACGGGGATTTCGAGACCGTCCCTCGCAGCCGTTATCTCGGTGAGCCGGGCGACGGCGATCACATCGCGCGGGCTGAAGGCCATTCGCTTCGCGTGCAGCACGACTTCAATGATCGCTGGAGCGTGCTTTTGGGCGGCAGTATTCGCGATACCTTGCTTACCGGGTTGTCGTCCGACCCAGACCTCAGCGGATCCCGTCAGAAACTGTTCCGCGACGGGCGCTCACTTGCTCGCGAACGGCGCTCTCGCCTTTATGATTCCCAACAGACAGTCGTTCGTGGTGAAGTGAGCGGAGAATTCACGACCGGCGCACTACGCCATCGTGTGCTTTTTGGCGCCGACCACGACGAGTTCGACAATTATCAGCAATTCGGCCGCCGCAGACCGCCTGCGTTGTCGACCGATCCAACTGATGCAGAATCCTACGTCATCGATATCTTCGATCCCGTTTATGGTCGCTTCGATCCTCCTTCACCGCTGCCGAATAACGACCGCTTGGACCGACAGACGTCGACGGGGATCTTCGTGCAGGACCAGATCGAACTGACCGACAGCCTCCAGGTGCGGCTCGGCGCACGCTACGATGACTTCACGCTGCGCACCGAAAATTATCTCACCGGCGTAAACAGCGAGCGCAAGGATGGCCGGATCAGTCCGCAGTTCGGTCTCGTTTACGAACTCGCGCCGACCATCACGCTCTTTGCCGGCTATAGTGAAGGCTTCCGAGCGAACATTGGTACCGACGTTACAGGCCGAATTTTCGATCCCGAGAGCAGCCGATCCATCGAGGCGGGCGCCAAGGTGACACTGCTGAACGGCGCACTGACCGGAACTTTCTCGGTATATCAGCTCGACAAGAACAATGTGCTGGCAAGCGATATCAATAATCCGGGCTTCTCAGTCGCCATCGGTGAGGCGAGAAGTCGAGGTGTGGAGCTTGATGTCGAAGGGCAAATACCCGGCGACCTCGATGTTCTCCTCAGCTACGCCTATGTCGATGCGGAATCACGATCGAGCGTGCTCGATCCGAACTTCTCCTTCGTGATCGTACCGGGCGATCCGCTGCTCAATATTCCGGACCACACGCTTAATGCGCAAATATCGAAGAGCTTCGCCGTCGCCGGGCGCGACGCCAAATTGGGCGGCGGCATCCAGTATGTTGGCGAACGGCTTGGTGCGACGGGCACGGATTTCTATCTGCCCGATCACGCGCTTTTCCGCATCTTCGGCGAAGCCGAGATAATGCCGAACGTCACACTTTTCGGCACCATCGCCAACCTGTTCGACGCCAATTGGTACGCCAACAGCTACTCGCAACTCTGGGTTCAACCCGGCGCCCCCCGCACTGCAACACTCGGCTTCAGGGCAGGATTCTGATCATGACCAATATATTCACCGCTCCAGCCATCGCGATCGATGGTCTGCACCACAGTTACGGCGCCAATCCCGTCTTGCGCGGGCTTGACCTCACGGTCCAACGCGGGGAAATCTATGCCCTGCTAGGAGGCAACGGAGCGGGCAAGTCGACAACCTTGTCCGCCCTGCTCGGCTTTCTCAGACCGGGCTCGGGCTCGGTGCGAGTGTGCGGGACCGATCCGGTGGCAGACGCGCGCGCCGCCCGTTCTCAGATGGCCTATGTGCCAGAGAATGTTTCCCTCTACGAGCATCTCACCGCGCGCGAGAACATCGGATACTTCCTTGCCCTCGCAAAGGCCGAGCGGGGAGACGATGCAATCGAGGCCGCGCTTTCCGCGGTGGGCCTCACCCAGGCGGCGTGGGACAAACGCCTGTCCGGCTTTTCCAAGGGTATGCGTCAGAAGGTCGCCATCGCACTTGCCCTGGCGCGTGACGTGCCGGTGCTGCTGCTCGACGAACCGACCTCCGGCTTGGACCCCCGCGCCGTATTGGAATTCAATCGGCTGCTCGATGCCGCGCGCGAGCGTGAAGTCGCGGTCCTCATGGTAACTCATGATCTCGTCAGCGCAGTCGACATCGCCGACCGGATCGGGTTCCTGAGCGAAGGGAAAATCGAGGAGGAGCAAACGGCGAGCACTGCCGGTCCACGCTTCGACCTCAACGCCCTTCACGATCGCTACACCTTGGTCGCAGGAGCGCCCGCATGACTGCCGTAAAGCTGATCGCGAGGGAAGAATGGCGCATGCTCGCGCGCAATCGTTCCGGCCTGATCGCCACTGGTCTGCTCGTGCTTCTCATACTGGTCGCTGGCTTCACGAGCCTGGAAAGCCGAAGCGCCATCGAAGCGGATCGGACCCGGTATCAGACGAGTGTCGACGAAACCTTCGACGCCCAGCCCGATCGCCATCCGCACCGCATGGTTCATTATGGCCAGTTTCTGTTTCGCCCCATTGCGCCGCTCGCCTTCTTCGATGCGGGCGTAAACAGCTTCACCGGAAACACGATCTTCCTCGAAGGTCACCGCCAGAACAGCGCGAACTTTGCCGAGGCGCGTCAATCCTCGCTGCTGCTGCGTTTTGGCCAGCTGACGCCGGCCTTTATTTTGCAAACGCTGGCGCCTTTGCTTTTGATCTTTCTTGCCTTCGCCAGTGTTGCTCGGGAAAAGGAGCGCGCGACCCTGAAACTGCTCTTAGCACAGGGGATCGGCGGGCGGAGCCTGATTGCCGGCAAGATGCTCGGCCATGGCGCTATCGCGCTAGCGGTAGGGTTGCCCGCCTTCGCGCTGCTGCTGGGCTTCGCCGCCACCGGCGCCGCCAATTGGGCAACCGTCAGCGTGATAATCATCGCATATGCTTGCTGGCTGCTCCTGTGGGCGTTCGCCAGCGTGATTATCTCTGCCCTTGTGGCACGGCCGCGCGACGCACTGGCGATCCTGATGGGTCTGTGGATGATCACGATCATCCTTCTGCCGCGAGCACTTCCCGAAGCCGCCTCGGCTCAAAATCAGCTCGCCACGAAGATCGAGACAGAAATCGCTCTACATCGCGATCTACTCGAAATAGGCGACAGTCACGATCCCGACGATCCCTATTTCAACGATTTCCGCGACGAGGTTCTCGATCGATATGGCGTGAGGACGGTCGAGGAACTCCCGGTCCAATACGCCGGATTGGTGGCCATTGAAGGAGAACGTCTAACGACGCAGATCTATGCCGATGCAGCGCAGCGCCAGGCCGCTCGGGAACGGGAGCAGAATGCCTTCGTCCATACGTTCTCCGTGCTCAGCCCGCTCATTGCAATCCGTCAGCTGTCGATGACCCTGGCCGGCAGCGATCCCGCCGCGCATCAGGATTTCCTCGATCAGTCGGAGGCCTTCCGGTATGAATTCGTGCAGCGGCTGAACCGCATGCAGGCCGAGCTCCTGCCCGGGATAGGAGGCGAAGATCCCCGAATTTCTGCCGCATACTGGCAGGAGGTTCCGCGCTTTTCCTATTCACCGTTCAATCCCCTTGCCGATGGGACCCGGATTATATGGCCGCTGCTGGTGCTGGCTGGCTGGCTGGCAGCGCTCTGCGTGCTGGCACTCTTTGCCGCTCGCCGCATCGGAGGAGGCGCACGATGAACCATTCCCACTCCCTCTGGCGTGCCGAAGCACGTCTCTTGCTGCGCTCGAACCGCAATGTCTTGGCTCTACTCCTGCTGCTGGTCCTGTCTGCGGCGTCAGTCTGGTCCGGCATAGTTCAGGTGCAGGACCAACGCGCAACAATAGAACGGGTCCAGCGTGAGCAGGTGCGCGACCTCGCAGCTGTAGAAGAGGCCAATGCAGGTCCCGAAGGCGAGGCAGGTTACAACGCCTATTATGCCTTCATGCTCACGCAGGATCCCCCTCCCCCGCTCGCTTTCGCGGCGATCGGCCAGCGTGACCTGCAACCCTATGTTCTGCGCGTGCGTGCCCTCGGCCTGCAGTCACAGCTCTACGATTCCGAAACCTACAATCCGGAACTCGCTCTGCCGGGTGTTTTCGACTGGGCTTTCGTCCTGATCTATCTCCTGCCGCTCGTAGTCATCGCGCTTGGGCACGATCTGGTAACGGCGGAACGGGAAGGCGGCCGGCTTCGGCTACTCCTGTCCCTTCCCGGCAATGGCCTGTGGCGCCGCCGCGTGGGCCTGCGCTACACCGCGGTTCTTCTGGCGGTAGGCCTGCCGCTGATCATCGGCGCTATGATTATGGCTGCGCCTGCAGTCAGCATTGCAACGATGATCCTCATCGCCGCTCTTTACAGCGCCTTCTAGTTCGGGCTTGCGATGTTGATCGGCGGGGCAACGCGTGCATCCACGACCGCAGCCGCAACGATGATCGGTTGCTGGATCATCCTGACGCTCATCCTGCCTACGCTCGCCCATGCTGTCATCGCGCGGACCGTGCCCGTGGCCAAAGGCGTCGATCTGACCTTGGCGCAGCGCGAAGTGGTCCATCACGGTTGGGACGTGCCGAAAGAAGAAACGTTTGCGCGCTTCTTTGTCAATCATCCCGAATGGCGCGGCCAGGAAGAGTTCGAAGGGCGCTTCCACTGGAAATGGTATTACGCCATGCATCAGGTCGGCGACGAAGCGGTGGCTGCCGACGTCAGCGCCTATCGCGATAGCCTGAAGACGCGCGAGACGCTGACCAGGATCCTGGGTTATGTCCTGCCCGGCGTCGGGACCATGAATGTGCTGCACCGCATGGCCGACACCGACATCGAAGGCCAATTGGCCTATCAGGACAGCATAGCCGACTTCCACGCGGAACTGCGGCAGTTCTATTACCCGTACTTCTTCGAGGAACAGGCCTTCGACCACAGCGACTTCGCAATGATCCCACGATATGAACCTCGGAGCTCCGGCGGGACCCTAGCCACCGAAGCCCTCGCGGCATTGGCTTTATTGTCATTATTGGTTCTTGCGCTTGGAAGTGGTCGCTTACTCAATGCAGGCCGCGAACAAGGCGGCCGATGAACCGAGCGGCTTCGCCGCACATTATGCACGGACAAAAATGCCGGAGAAACGCTTCCCATCACACCGAAGCGCTTCTCCGGCATTTCTTGTAACTACCGCTCGAGAAGGTGCCCACTTGTGCGGAAGCGGCGGGAAAGCGGGCGAACCAAAGCTCGAGAACCATGCGTCAGCCCGCGGCGGCTAGCTTCAAGATGCCCGACCTTCTTGCAACCGTAGGCCTTAAGCCACCTCACCGTTCTCAAAATTACACGCCGTTTTGAATAGGAGCAGATCGCCACCACCAGCTTCACGGAGACTTAGTAGGGGTTCCCGCCCCGGTGCCGGCCGTGACTTATAAGACCCTAAGAGCTGAATACACCCAGCGTCACAACCGCGCCCCTCATCTAGCTTCGCATCCGGAATTGCCGGGCGCCCTTGTTCGGCGAGTCCTTCCGCGCGTAATTACGGGAGGCATAAAAAAGGGGCTCTGCCGGTTGGCGGAGCCCTTGTTTGTTTTGGTTGCGGGGGTTGGATTTGAACCAACGACCTTCAGGTTATGAGGGCTCTGCTGCGTTGCTACGGCCCACTACGCTAGATTGCTCTTAAGCCCTAATTTCAAGTACCTTAGATTGACTAGAAGGGCTCTTTGCGACTGTGTGTCTACGCACGGTTTCGCCACACTTCGCTCCCGCCTGCTTCCTATTTGCTTACGGATCGGGGCCCGAGACCGCCACTGGTAACAGGAGGTGTAAATGGCCAAGTTTACGAAACGCATGATCGAAGCGCTCGAACCAGCCGACAAAGACTACTTCGTTTGGGATGGTGAACTGTCAGGACTCGGTATTCGGATCTTCCCAACTGGACGCAAGCAGTTCGTTCTGCAGTATCGCTATGGGCGCACATCTCGACGGATGAGTTTGGGCCGCTTTGGCGCGATCATGCCAGACCAGGCACGCGGCCTCGCTCTTGAGGCGATGGTGAAGCTGCGCAAAGATGTCGACCCGATGGCTGAGAAGCGCGCTAAGCGCACCGCGCTTACCGTGCGCGAGCTCGCCGATCGCTTCGACGAGTAGCATATCGCGGTCCACTTGAAGGCGAGCACGGCCAAAGAGTACCGCCGCAATCTCAAACTTTTCATTCTGCCGGCGATCGGCCATCTGCGGATTGTCGATGTCACGCGAGCCGACATCGCGAAGTACCATCATGATTGGCGGCACCGTCCCTACCAAGCCAACCGCAATCTCGAGATCATCTCCAAGATGTTCAACCTGGCCGAGCTCTGGGGGTTGCGACCGGACGGCACCAACCCTCGGCGTCACATCAAGAAGTATCCGGAGAAAAAGCGCGAACGATACTTCTCGCCCGCAGAGCTTCAGGCCATCGGTCGTGTCCTTGGCGAGATGGAAAAAGAGCGGATAGAGCTGCCCGCAGCGATCGCCGCTGTCCGGCTACTGCTCTTCACAGGCTGTCGCCTCGGCGAGATCATGACGCTCCGCTGGGAGTACGTCGACTTTCCAAGCAAACTGCTCCGCCTTCCTGACAGCAAGACCGGTGCGAAAGAGGTCCATCTCGGGCATGCGGCCATCGCAGTCTTGAAGAACATCACTCCTGCAGAGGGGAACCCCTTCGTGATCGAAGGTCGCAATCCCGGCGCTCACCTCACTGACCTGCAACCGTTCTGGCAGCGGCTACGTGGTCGAGCAGGATTGAAGAACGCAAGGATCCATGATCTGCGGCACACCTTCGCCTCGGTTGCTGTAAGTCACGGACATACCCTGCCAATGATCGGGAAGCTTCTCGGCCACACTCAGGTGCAGACGACGGCACGTTACGCACACTTAGCAAACCAGCCGGTCCTTCAGGCCGCGAATGATGTTTCCGATTTAATCGCCCGGAGCCTAGTGACAGACAGGTGACCAACGGTCCCCACAGAAATTTGGGACCGGTGGGGTCCGCTTTGCGCCTTCATCCCGGTCATTGAGGATGTGCGCGGTGCGACCCGAAAGCCGCCCTTCGTTCAGAATCGATGCCTTTTTAGCTACGTACCTCAGTTCGGCTCGTTGTTGGATGCAGACGGAAGTCTGCAAGGTGTCATGTGTTCGGGCTCAGCTTACAAATAGCTCCGCCACTATGAGCACGCTTAAAAGGGGGGGCAAGTCGAAGGGGGGGCAGCGGACCATACAAAAAGAATAAATTCCATAACGATTGACGCCACAGCGCTGATCAGCAGAATATCTTGCAACAGCCGGAATCCATCAAAGCACCTTTGTCCCTTTCTGAGACAAAAGTCATCTTGTCGTGTAGTTACAATTGTCTCGGTGACTTTTCTATAGGCTGCTTATTGCGACCCGAAGGGCATGGGGATCTCCCGTGTTCCGACTCTAGGCCTCACCATACGGTGAGGCCTTTTTTCTAAGTGAAGGGATCTCATTCATTCTTAGTTAGCCTATGCCATTCTCGCATATCTACATTAGTAATGGCAAAAAGCATGCTCTTACCCCCACGTTCACATCAGATTATCGCCGATCAAGTCCCGCGCGGAGTGTCCGTAAACTTGATGCGCTTTTGAAAATGTTGAATTCGAAATTAGTATCTGCATACGAGAAAATACGGTCAAAATGTGCTCGCAGCGAGACCACTGTTAACCAATCCCAGTTAGAACGAGGTAATGATGTGCCCCCGTTCCACACCCGATTACACAGCCCTTCTTAATCCGCTTCTGACCGGCTTGGGTTATTTCATTGTAGCTGTGATCACGCTCCGGATGGTCGATGGGATCAACAGCATTGCCATCATCTGGGCTGCCAGCGGATTGTTGCTCGCGGTTTTGCTATTGCAGAACCATTTTGCTGCCTACCCACACGTTCTCTCGGCCGCATTGGGAAGTCTCGCTGCAAATATTATCGATAACGGTCAGTTCGTAATTTCTGCTGGGTATACAATCGCCAACATGTTCGAGCCCGTTGCGATTGCCTGAATATTGAAGGTGAAGCTCGCGCGACGCTTATCGTTTTCGTCACCTCAGCACTTGATATGGTTTTCACTTTCAGCAGTGATAGGATGCGTCTGTAGCGCAACGATAGCCAACGCTGTTAACCCAATTGCTTCAGCAGAGTTTTGGTTTTCGTGGTTTTCGACCGACCTCCTAGGTATTTTAATTGTAACACCGCTCTTGATGGTTGCGCACCGAGCTTTCAGGAATCGCGGGATAGCCACCGGGCCTTCAAGGATGATCGAGGCAACGGCCATCTTTTCTCTTATAGGAGCGGTATCATGGGTGACCTTTTACCAGCTTGATGCATCGATGCTGTTTTTGCAGATGTTCGTAGTTCTCACCGCTGCTTCGCGTCTGGGTCCTTTAGGAGCGGCTGGGGGGGTCTTGATAGTAGCGTGTGTAGGAGGTCTATCCTTTGACGTCTGGCCCCATACCCAAGCGTTCTTCGGCACGGGCCTGCGCGGGAAAAGCCTCTATTTCCAATTCTACTTGCTGACCTTGTTTGCAGCTTCGTTGCCGATTGCGGCTTTGCTTGCTGAACGCGACCGTATCCTTGCCCGTCTTGGCGAGGAAAAGCGTTTGCTTCAGCTCGCGGAGGACAACGCAGATATTGGACACTGGTGGCTTGATGTCGATACTCAAACTATCCGCTGGTCTCGCGGTGTGTTTACTATTTTTGGTCTCACCGAAGGCAGTCCTCCGCCTCTAGCGGCGGCGATCGATGCGTATCACCCTGACGATCGATACATAGTCACCCATCATATTGAAAAAGCTATCAAGGATCGCCAAGGCTTTGAATTCAGAGCCAGGATCATACGACCAGATGGACAAGTCCGTCATGTGCGGTCCCGCGGGGAACTTGATCACCATAGCGATCGTGATCGCATGGGGCTCTTCGGCATAGTCCAAGACGTAACACAACAAGTCACCCACGAACTCTCAATAATTGAAGCACGCAGCCGGGCTGAAGAAGCGGCTCATTCTGCGAAAATACTGGCGGAGACAGATCAGTTAACACAGATTCCTAATCGCCGTCGCGTCACAAGCGATCTAAAGAAAGCCGTGATGACTTCGAAAAATGAAGGAAACCCAGTATCGGTCGCACTTTTCGATATCGACCATTTTAAACAGGTCAATGATACGTTCGGACATCACATTGGTGACGACGTGCTGAGGCGTGTCGCGGAGACCGCGACTGCCGCGGTCCGTGCATGTGATATCGTAGGCCGTTTTGGTGGTGAGGAGTTTGTTATTTTGCTGCCAAACACCACTGCAAAAACTGCAATGCTGATCGCCGAACGAGTCCGCATAGCAATCGCGAATGTCAGAAGTACGCCGGCTGTTACAATTAGTGTTGGAGTCGCTGAGCGCTTCCAAGAAGAAAACGTTGAGAGTTTGCTTCAGCGTGTAGACCAAGCACTTTACACAGCTAAGCGGGAAGGACGGAACACTCTGAGTCTTGCTGCTTGACCACGGGGTTTGAGTTTTACGCCCTTCGATTTCATAACAACGCACACCTGCGCTGGCCACTGAGTTCGCTTTTTTACCCAGCAAGCCTTCGATACAACAAGAAATCAATTAATCGCATTCTGATACCAAGGCCCGTTATCAGCGATTAGGTGGCGTTTTAAGACGGACATTTGAATTCAGATGCCCACTGTCCTCCGCAAATGGCATAGTCGCTCGCTCAATCTTTTTATTGAGAGACGCTTGGGGCAAGGATGTGAGCGGTCAAGCCCCCGCAAGGGTTACGCGAGAACTTCAAAGAACCATTGAACCTGGTCAGCAATATATGTGCTGTGGGAATCCCGAGGCCGAAGCCGTCGGTGTTTCTCTGCCGGGCTTGATCGACGCGGAAGAACGGTTCCAATAATGATGGGAATTGATCCTCGTCCACCCCAGGGCCTTGATCGATGATGTCTATCGTATAGCCGCTTTTACCGACACGGACCGCAACCTCAGCCGAGCCAGCAAACTGAACGGCATTTTCTATCAGCGCATTGATTGAGCGCTTGAGGGGCTCTTTGAATGTCTTGATGACGATATTCGTCATACCGATCAACGTAACTGCTTCTCCGTAGCGGCTCGTTACGTCCACCAGCAATGCGCCGAGATTGACCTCTTCAGGATCGCTCTGAAGGAGTTGTGCGCCAAGATAGCTTTCGAGGGAATCCAGCAATCGGACCATCTCGTCGACGCTTTGGTCATGTATGCCGACGAGTTCCTTGTCTTCAATCATCCCAGAAATCGTTTTAAGTCTGGATAGCGGAGTGCGAAGATCGTGCCCGATCGCCCGATA